>BNJU01000827.1_pt1 | contig 88069 bp, 123 predicted proteins | sample 8539281 | NCBI WGS metagenome assembly BNJU01 (sample SAMD00202456, study PRJDB9452) | human saliva metagenome | isolation source: human saliva | place: Japan
GAGATATAAAAGTCGAACCATAAAAAGCTTGCTGTACAAAATCTATGATAAGCTTCTTTATATTGCTCCAAATGCATTTGCCAAAAATTGACAGCTTCGACTTGTAGCGTTCCAATCCTTCAAAAACATCTGAAAGACAAACCAGCAATTCTGGTGAACTTTCTAGTTGGATCATATTTCTAAGCTGTTCTGCCAGTGTCACATCGTAGTCTTGATAAGGAATCCCGTGTCCCATCATGATATCCATTTCTCCATCCCCATAGCGAATAACAGAAGAATGGTGTTCTAGTATATAATCAAGACTCTGCTGGATATCCAGTACCTTTGGATAGGATTGAAGCTTTTTACAGGTAGCTCTCCATTTTTGACAGTAGGCTTCAATAGCTAGGCCATCTCTTCCGGATGCGCTTGGTCATAAAGGAACTGACCTTGTTCACCATGGGCTACACTCTCAAAAGCAAATACTGGTTTTCCAGCTTCTGGAAGCGCCTAATGATCCCGTCAACTTCGATATCAGCATTAATATCCAGTAAGAAGTCACAGCCTTCAACTAAACTATCAATCAAAGCTGGCTGCCCTGCTATATCCGATAAGACAGAGACATTGGGGTAGGCTAGTAGATCTGTAATACTATCAGCTACCATGACTGGGGCAGCTACATAAAACTTGACATCTGGTAGATTTTCAATCAAGTATCCCATATTTCTCAAGTCACTTGAGAAGGTATAAACTAGTGCTGAATGTTGAATCCCTGTGTAGTGATTTACCTGTTCTTGTGTCAAATAAGGAGTTACCTCGTTCATGTCCGACCAATCTTGGGCATTGTAATACCACCAAACATTTCGATAAATGGAGCGTTCATACAATCCCCATGGTTTTCTCTCTGTCAAATAATGAATAATCGGTGGATAAGTCCCAGGTTTTGGTCGATAATCTGAAAAATGCATGTGCAAGGTACTACAATTATATTTAAAGTCTAAAGCCAACCAATGGTCTTTAAATAAGATATTCAAGATACTTTGAACATCTTGAGCAACCTTGTCATGCAACTCATTGGTCATTTCAATTAGCTGCTTGCGTATTTCTTCTTGTTTCCAAAGACGATTGTTGATGAGCATCACACCTGAATTAAAAATATGTTGACCAAAATAAATTTGTCCACCCAAATCTTTAACAGCACCCAAGGGATAGTCTCCCAATTCGACAGCAAACAGGGAACTTAGGGTCTCTTGTGACAACCAAATCACAGTCCAGATATAGGACCTTATCTTCCTCAACAAAATCCGAAATAAAACAAGGTAAAAATGCTTTTTATGAACATTTGTTACATATTGGTTGAGATAGGGAGCTATTAACACGGGCATTGACGATTTCACAGTCTAACTTCTTTAATTTACGATTAAGATTATAAAACCATTCTGTCGGAAAAATCGCTGTTCATCAGATAAAAACGAAGTCCCTCGATTATGACAGCAGATTGATTTGATTGTAGTTAGCACCTGATCAGCAGATTGATAATTAGCAGCTAATGCAATTGCTTTTTTTTCAACTTTTTTTCTCTGTAACTCTTTTATGGCTTCTATCATTTCCAGAGGAGATTGAGAAGGAACCACTGTTCTCTTTAACTGATTTTTATTGGTCACATCAAAAGTCAATACTGGTTTTCCTGCACTGATATAGCGATTGACAATAAATTCCATCGGACTTCCCTTATGAATATCCAAATAAGCATCTGACTTCTCAATCATCTCATCAATCACCACTCCTACCATATTGGGGTACAAATAAACATTTGGATACTGATCAAAAGACAGAAGAATGTCCCCCATATCTGTATAGGTACCAATATGGAAAGCAACCTCTGGAAGTGACTGAACCAATTCCTCCATATAGAGTAAATCCTGACTATCTGTAAATATAAACAGATTAGTATCGTGGCGTTCATAAACTCTTTTAATGGTAAAATATCCTTGATAATGGGCAGCAATCTGATCATAACTAACATCTCGAAAAGCCCACCATAAATCCCAGTAACGATAACCAATTAACGTTTTCCATGGTTTTTGATGAGTTGTGTAATGGATAATAAGTGGTTCTTTATCAATTCAAAATGTGAATCCCAGTGACTATAAAAAGCAACCAAATCATGGCCTACTTGAAGATTGAAACTTTTATCCAACTCCAACCAACGATGTTGAAAAACCAAATTAAAGATCGTCTGATCTCCATTAAAGCCTTCAGGAGTAGCTTGTTCAATACCTGACATATACTCTACTGTTTTATCAAACAGCATAGTAGTAATATCCTTCTCCCTCCACTTTGGGCTATCAATGACCAACATCCCAGAGTTAAAACCGTTTCCATCCACATCTCTCACTGCTGCTAAAGAGTAGTCACCTAAATCTAACTCAAATAGTGGCCTCAAATCTCCATGGACAATGATATCACTATCTAAATAGACTACTCTCTCTTCTGTAATCAAGCGTGGAATTAAGTATCGAGCATAAGCTATCGGTGAAATGTGCACTGAGTTTTTCCACTCAGAATCAATCGTATCACCAATATAAACATCCTCTACAATACTTCCTAACTTTTCCACTTGAATTTTAAGTTCATGGAACCAATCACTAGGAATATTCTGATGCAAAATATAAATTTTAACCTGTTGATTATAATACAAAATAGACTTTATCGTCGTAAGCATTGGAGTAAGATAGTTCTTATCTCCAGCAAGAACAATTGCTTTCATATAAATCCTTTTTATGAGTTACTCACTATGAGTATACTTTCTACGAAATTTATTAACAAATAGTTTCTAATATTCTTCTACTAGATTTTTCGACAACTACTTTTGCCAACTCATTTAATTGAATAATGTTCAAGAAAAATATACATTTTCCCTAATACGTCGGGCAGTTTCTGTAGATTCTAAGACATTTTCACCCTGCTTCATATAAGGAAAATTTCAATCCTTCCAAATACCAGCAGGGCATGTTCACTAACATCATATCCTAATGCTGCTAGTATTGCCAAACGCTCCATTCGCGCTTCGAGCAAAACTAAGTTTTTCTTCTGACATTTTGCAACCTGTTAAACTAGTATCGGACTTACGATGAGTGTAAAGACTTTTCTTGATAAAAATTATTTTTCGCATTGTAAAAACAATTTATACATGATAAATGCATCTTCAGCCAACTTATTTTTTGGGGAATCTAACATGATTAAATAATTTCTTTTTAAACAATTTTTCCTAAGCTGTCACAAATGACAAATCAATTTTTTCCAATTCTGGAATTTTCATGATCAGCTCATCAGGTCCATAAGGTTGCTCTACATAGTCTTCATCCGTAAAAGTGTATATAAAAGCATCCGTCTTTTTCAGAATACTGATGATAGCTCCCCAATAGCTATATCTGCATCATATTCCTTCAATTTATCATAAAAGAAATTCAATTGATACCTGTCTATAATATCATCTCCGTCGGCAAATACCAGAAATTCTCCATTTGCAACTTCGATTCCGAAATTACGCGCAGTAGATAGTCCTCCATTTTTCTTTTTTAAAATAACGAAAACGTGAATCTTTGGCAACATATTCTTTACAAATCTCTGCCGACTTATCTGGAGAACCATCATCAATTAACAAACATTCAAAATTTTCATAGGTCTGATAGTGAATACTATCCAAACATTCTCGAAGATAATTCTCAACATTATAGATTGGAACTATGAGACTGATTAATTCTTGCATTATTAAACCATTATCCTCCTTTTTATTTTTTTATAAAAATTCAAGACTTAGCTGAACTATTGAGTATTTTATATCCTACAAATATCTAACAACATCTTCATAGATTTGAATACCATTAGTATTTTCTATTCCTAGTTCTTCCTTGTGTTGAATACGTACTCTCAAAAATTCTTTCGTTTTTCAATATAGATTTGTAGGGTCTATGTTTCTTACGAGGAAGATAAGGAATTCTCCCCATCCTTATCTCCAAATCATCTACCAAATATTTATCTGTCAACATTCTCGCACAAGCGGACGAATCATGACACCTAAAATTATAAAGTGGTTTTGTGAATATACAAACACTTATCAAGTCGCAGAAAAACTTTTGAAATTAAATTCCAAGTCCTCTCCCATTACTCTCTGTTCATTAAAGACTGAGAGTGAAGCAAAAGATCGTTTAAATAATTTCCCCCAGGAAACATTAAATGTTCTATCAAAACTTTCTCTATGTGGTAATTCGGCTAATAACTCATCACCAGTATATATTCTTTCATAATAGTCTTTATCTAAAAACATGAAGATACCAACAAGCATCATTCACACTGTAAATTGTATAAGTAGCAATGACTACATCTACACTATACTCTAGCATTTTTAAATACAAAAATTTCTAAATAATTTGGCGTCAAAAAGTCATCTGGATCTACAAAAGTAATATAATCTCCAACCGCACATCTCATTCCTAAGTTTCGAGCAGAGGATACTCCTCCATTTTTCTTTTTAAAATAACGAAAGCGTGAATCTTTGGCAACATATTCTTTACAAATCTCTGCCGACTTATCTGGAGAACCATCATCGATTAATAAGCATTCAAAATTTTCATAGGTTTGATGGTGAATACTATCCAAACATTCTCGAAGATAATTCTCCACGTTAAAAATGGGCACAATAACACTGATCAATTCATTTTTCCATTCAGTTTTTCTCCTAAAAATTTTCGAATTTCCTCTACCATTTTCTCTGGTTCAGCAGATGAAAAAAATCTGACTTCTTCCGCTTGAGTCATGACTGGTAGTGTCGAAAGCGAAGATTGGTTTTGTTTTTGTCATGAATTTCTTCGATAATAGTCCCTACAACCCCACCATGATTGATATCCAGATGAAATCCATTTTGTCCAAGGTCTCCTTCTTGTTAAAAGGACTAAAGTTTTGGATAAATTGAAAGATTCAAAAAAATCGTTGCATATCAACTACACTCTCTGCAAAAATCTGTTGGAGCTAATATCGTAACATGAACTTCTAGCAATTCGGATAATAGGTATTCTATTGATTCTAGACCAGCACTATTTGTGAAAATACAAGTATGATATAAGGGAGCCTTCACCAGTTCTGTAAATGAACGACTGATGATATCTGTTTCTAACAATACATCATTCCAGTTCAAACCATAATAAAACCACCATAACTTACGAAAACGTGTCAAGGTCAAATGAGTCCATGGTTTAAATTCTGTGGTATAGTGGATAATCTTTGGTTCACAATTTCCGTAATAGTGAGACTGATACCATTCCCCATTCCCACTTAAATGGAGAAATTGATCCAAACCAACCATGAAATTGTATTCTTTATCCAAATGTAGCCACTGATCGCCGAAATGCATATTGAGAATACCTTGGTCTCCATAGACATGTTCATGGTGTTGGGCAGTCAACTCTAGCAGACTTTGTGTCAACCGATTTTCTCGCCATTTCTTTGCATCAATCACCATCACACCTGAATTAAAGGTTGTTAACCAACCACTCTGATCAAAATCCTGAACAGCTGCGATAGCGTATCCCTGTAAATCCAAGTAGAATAAGTCATCTAGTTTTGCATTGACAATCGTATCCGAGTCTAAGTAGAGAACCCTATCTTCTAGCACTTCATCTGCAATGAAATATCTAAAGAAAGCCGCATAGGACAGGATTGCATTCGGCAAGTGAAATCGCGAAGATTATGAGCTGTTTTTGACATTGACAATCTCAGAACCAATAACCTTCAGACGATTTCTCATCAACAAAAACCATTCACTAGGCAAATCGTCATTAAACACATAAAATTTCACTTTATGATTATGAACCGATACTGACTTTATCACGGTTTCTACCTTATCAAGGTAATGAATATCAGCTCCAAGAGCGATCACTTTTTGATACATTGTTATCTCCACCTTCTTCTATTTTTCTAATCAATTCATCTATCTCACCAACTGTAAAGATCGTGCTTTCCCCGTGAGAAAAATGATTGGTAGAATCAAATGAGTAGATCGTCTTACCTTGTCGTACCATCTCCTGTAGCACTTGGTCCATAGCTGGTCCGTAGTTAATATCTAGATAGACATCTGTTTTATCTATGATGTCTTGCTTCATTTAGGATCGGCACATGGATAAATGTAACAATTTGAATAGCGTTGCAATTCGATAACATTAGGAGAAAAATATGTTGAGCTACAATATGAAATTGGACATCTGGTAATTTTTCAAGTAAATAACCTATACTCTCGATGTCTCCTGTATTGGTAAAAACACTCACATGTTGGGAGATGGGGGAAATCAAGTTTTCGAATTGTTCTTGCAAGACATAAGAATCCAAGAGGATATCATTCAATTCAAGCCATAATAAAACCACCAAATTTCTCGAAAAACGATTAAAGCGAAAAATGCTTCCATGGTTTATTTTCCGTCGTGTAGTGGATAATATTAGAATACCATCAAATAGTCCGTACCATCCAAAATCTCCCAAATAGTGTCTATGGGCATCTTGACCTACTTGTAAATTGTTGGTCAAATCCAAACGTTTCCATCTATCTTTAAACAGCAAATTGAAAATTCCCTGATCTCCATAAACATGTTCATGATGAGTTATAGTTAACTCAAACAACTGGCTGAAATGTTTTCTTTACGCCACATATCCGTATCAATTAGTAGCACGCCTGAGTTAAACTCCTCATCAGTAGTAGGAATATCTGGAACAGCTCCAAGGGGGCAACCATCCAAATCAAGATCAAACAATGCTGTCAAACTAGAGGTTACGATGATATCACTATCAAGATAGAGGGCCTTCTTTTCAAAAACAAAATTTGGAATAAAATATCGAAGATAGGCAGCAGAACTAAAAGATGGGGAGTAGGAAGATGGAAGTGACTAATCGTATCATCTGTGATTTTTATATTGATAATCTCCGAATTTAATACAGACAGTCTTTTGTTCATCAATTGAAACCACTCTGTGGGAAAAATCACTGTTAAAAATATAAAATCTTATATCCCTATTATGGCTACAGACTGACTTTACAGTTGTTTCTACCTTATCCATATAATTGCTATCGGCTCCAAGTACGATAGCTCTTTTTTGAGTTAGTGATATCCCCTGCATTTTACTCTCCTCTATCTTTCATTTTTCATTTAAAAGGGTACTCATCCCCTTATAGTTCCGCATAGCTTTCTTATTTACTATCAATTTGGCTTTCAAGCTATTTCTCCACACAAATCTAATCTAAACAAAATCTCTATACTCATCAGTATCAGTCAAATTATAAGTTTCACATAAGTACTTATATTCATTCAGGATATTTATAAAACGAGTTCTCCCTAACACTGGTATCAATACCAGCAAGAACAAGATCCGCAAGTTTTTAAACTAAATACTTGCAAGATATCCTGTACCCAAGATAGATCAAATTGCGAAGTCATGATACTACCTTGTCTAACACGATAGATATAAAGATTATCATTTACAAAAATTGTTTTCTGACTTTTTATAAACAACCTATGAATAGTAGCCTCATCGTCAAAAACGCCGACCATTCGTAAATGGAACTTGCAATAGCAAATCTTTTTAAACAGCTTAAACATGGGCATAATAAAAGGCTGAAGCATTTAGATGCCAATAACCCGCTTGACGATCAATTAATTCTTGAGCTGATAATTCTTCAATACAAAAATCTCTTTCTAGTACATAAATTTACACTGTCCATCATTCTCATCATAAATAAAATAATTGCCGATTACGATATCTGCCCCAGTTTCTTCCACTTGTCTATGCAAAGTATCTACCATTCTTTTTTCAGCGATATCATCTGAATCTACAAAAAGGACATACTCACCGAGTGCTTGAGTAACACCGAAATTTTTTAGCCAAAGCCGCACCCTATTTTCTGTGTGGAATGCACGAACTCAGCTATCCAATTCAGCAAATCTATCACATATTTCCGCTGAAGCATCTGTAGAACCGTCGTTTACTAGAACTATATCCAGATTTGTATAGGTCTGATTTAGCACACTTTGAATGCACTCTTCCAAATAATTTTCCACATTATACACAGGTATAACAACACTCATTAGATGTTCCAATTCTACTCCTTTTATCCTTGTTTCAAAATTTATTCATAAGTATATTTTCTAAAAGTCGAAACTCTTATTGTTAAAAACTATCATCATACATTATACCATTTTTTAGGCTATTTCACAAAGCATGGCAACTATGCATCTCACTTTTGAAGAATATAAAAACCTCAAAAAGTTTTTAACTTTTTGGAGGTTTTATGACAACCTAATTAGTCTATTTTGGCTGTCTCAAAAAGCAAGATTTATTCTTCATCACGTTTACGACGTTTAGCGATCAAACCTAATCCTGTTAGACCTGCTACAACTCCAAGGAGAGCGTTTGTAGCGAAGCAGTTTCACCAGTATTTGGTAATTGCTTACGTGTCTTAGTGGTTTCAGTTTGAGGAGCTTGACTAGCTGAAGTCGAATGAATCGTTGATGTTGAGCACTTGTACTTGTTGATGCCGAATGAGGCATTGATGTTGGAAAACACTTGAACTTGTTGAAGTAGAATGAGGCATTGATTGACTAATGCTTGTTGACAATGATAGTGATTGTGATACTGATGTACTAATTGAATCCGATGTAATAATACTATCAATATCTAAGCTATCAAAGTGACAAAGCTTTCTGGCATTCCTCACTTGTAACAACAGATGAACTTGCTGAGGTGTCACTTGCTGATGCTGACGTGCTTGCTGAGGTGCTTGCGCTTGTTGAAGCTGATGTACTTGCTGAGGTGCTTGCGCTTGTTGAAGCGGATGTACTTGCTGACGTGCTAGCTGATGTTATACGCTGATGTGCTTGCGCTTGTTGAAGCGGACGCTTGCTGACGCACTGCTGACGTACTTGCACTTGTTGAGGCTGACGTACTTGCTGACGTGCTTGCGCTTGTTGAAGCGGACGTGCTAGCAGATGTACTTGCGCTCGTTGAAGCCGATGTACTTGCTGATGTACTTGCACTGGTTGATGCGGATGTACTTGCTGACGTGCTTGCACTTGTTGATGCGGATGTACTTGCTGGACGTGCTAGCAGCTTGCTGATGCGGATGTACTTGCTGATGCTTGCGCTGCTGACGTGGACGTACTTGCTGACGTGCTTGCACCTGGTGATGCGGATGTACTTGCTGACGTGCTTGCACTTGTGGATGCGGATGTGCTTGCTGATGTACTTGCGCCTCGTTGATGCGGATGTACTGCCGACGTACTTGCTCGGTGAGGCTGACGTACTTGCTGACGTGCTTGCGCTTGTTGAAGCGGATGTACTTGCTGATGTGCTTTGCGCTCGTTGATGCGGACGTGCTACTCGATGTGCTTGCACTTGTTGAAGCTGACGTACTTGCGCTCGTTGAGGCTGATGTACTTGCCGACGTACTTGCACTTGTTGAGGCTGACGTACTTGCTGAGGTGCTTGCACTTGTTGAAGCCGACGTGCTAGCCGATGTACTTGCACTTGTTGAAGCTGACGTGCTTGCTGATGTACTTGCACTTGTTGACGCTGACGTGCTAGCAGATGTACTTGCGCTGGTTGACGCTGACGTACTTGCCGATGTGCTTGCACTTGTTGATGCCGATGTACTTGCTGATGTACTTGCACTTGTTGAAGCTGACGTGCTTGCTGATGTACTTGCACTTGTTGAAGCGGACGTACTTGCTGACGTGCTTGCACTTGTTGATGCAGATGTGCTTGCTGATGTGCTTGCTGATGTACTTGCACTTGTTGATGCGGATGTACTTGCTGACGTGCTTGCACTTGTTGATGCGGATGTACTTGCTGACGTGCTTGCACTTGTTGATGCGGATGTACTTGCTGACGTGCTTGCGCTTGTTGAGGCCGACGTACTTGCTGACGTGCTTGCACTTGTTGATGCGGATGTACTTGCTGACGTGCTTGCACTTGTTGATGCGGATGTACTTGCTGACGTGCTTGCGCTTGTTGAGGCCGACGTACTTGCTGACGTGCTTGCACTTGTTGATGCGGATGTACTTGCTGATGTGCTTGCGCTCGTTGATGCGGACGTACTTGCTGACGTGCTTGCACTTGTTGAAGCTGACGTACTTGCGCTCGTTGAGGCTGACGTACTTGCGGACGTGCTTGCTGACGTGCTTGCACTTGTTGATGCTGACGTACTAGCAGATGTACTTGCTGAAGTGCTTGCGCTTGTTGAAGCGGACGTGCTTGCCGATGTACTTGCACTTGTTGAAGCCGACGTACTTGCTGATGTACTTGCACTTGTTGAAGCAGATGTGCTTGCTGATGTACTTGCACTTGTTGAAGCCGACGTGCTAGCCGATGTACTTGCACTTGTTGAAGCAGATGTGCTTGCTGACGTGCTTGCACTTGTTGATGCGGATGTACTTGCTGATGTACTTGCACTTGTTGAGGCTGACGTACTTGCTGACGTGCTTGCACTTGTTGATGCGGATGTACTTGCTGACGTGCTTGCACTTGTTGATGCTGACGTGCTAGCCGATGTGCTTGCACTTGTTGATGCGGATGTACTTGCTGATGTACTTGCGCTCGTTGAAGCGGATGTACTTGCCGACGTACTTGCACTTGTTGAGGCTGACGTACTTGCTGAAGTGCTAGCCGATGTGCTTGCGCTCGTTGAGGCTGATGTACTTGCTGACGTACTTGCACTTGTTGATGCTGACGTACTTGCTGACGTGCTTGCACTTGTTGAGGCTGACGTACTTGCTGATGTACTTGCACTTGTTGATGCGGATGTACTTGCTGACGTGCTTGCACTTGTTGATGCGGATGTACTTGCTGACGTGCTTGCACTTGTTGATGCGGATGTACTTGCTGACGTGCTTGCGCTTGTTGAGGCCGACGTACTTGCTGACGTGCTTGCACTTGTTGATGCGGATGTACTTGCTGATGTGCTTGCGCTCGTTGATGCGGACGTACTTGCGGACGTGCTTGCACTTGTTGATGCGGATGTACTTGCTGACGTGCTTGCACTTGTTGATGCGGATGTACTTGCTGATGTACTTGCGCTCGTTGATGCGGATGTACTTGCCGACGTACTTGCACTTGTTGAGGCTGACGTACTTGCTGACGTGCTTGCGCTTGTTGAAGCGGATGTACTTGCTGATGTGCTTGCGCTCGTTGATGCGGACGTGCTAGCCGATGTGCTTGCACTTGTTGAAGCTGACGTACTTGCGCTCGTTGAGGCTGATGTACTTGCCGACGTACTTGCACTTGTTGAGGCTGACGTACTTGCTGAGGTGCTTGCACTTGTTGAAGCCGACGTGCTAGCCGATGTACTTGCACTTGTTGAAGCTGACGTGCTTGCTGATGTACTTGCACTTGTTGACGCTGACGTGCTAGCAGATGTACTTGCGCTGGTTGACGCTGACGTACTTGCCGATGTGCTTGCACTTGTTGATGCCGATGTACTTGCTGATGTACTTGCACTTGTTGAAGCTGACGTGCTTGCTGATGTACTTGCACTTGTTGAAGCGGACGTACTTGCTGACGTGCTTGCACTTGTTGATGCAGATGTGCTTGCTGATGTGCTTGCCGATGTGCTTGCTGATGTACTTGCACTTGTTGATGCCGATGTACTTGCTGACGTACTTGCACTTGTTGATGCGGATGTACTTGCTGATGTACTTGCACTTGTTGATGCGGATGTACTTGCTGACGTGCTTGCACTTGTTGATGCGGATGTACTTGCTGACGTGCTTGCACTTGTTGATGCGGATGTACTTGCTGACGTGCTTGAGCTTGTTGAGGCCGACGTACTTGCTGACGTGCTTGCACTTGTTGATGCGGATGTACTTTGCTGATGTGCTTGCGCTCGTTGATGCGGACGTACTGCTGACGTGCTTGCACTTGTTGAAGCTGACGTACTTGCGCTCGTTGAGGGCTGATGTACTTGCCGACGTACTTGCACTTGTTGAGGCTGACGTACTTGCTGAGGTGCTTGCACTTGTTGAGGCTGACGTACTTGCTGACGTGCTTGCGCTTGTTGAAGCGGATGTACTTGCTGATGTGCTTGCGCTCGTTGATGCGGACGTGCTAGCCGATGTGCTTGCACTTGTTGATGCTGACGTACTTGCGCTCGTTGAGGCTGATGTACTTGCCGACGTACTTGCACTTGTTGAGGCTGACGTACTTGCTGAAGTGCTAGCCGATGTACTTTGCACTTGTTGAAGCTGACGTGCTTGCTGAAGTACTTGCACTTGTTGACGCTGACGTGCTAGCAGATGTACTTGCGCTGGTTGACGCTGACGTACTTGCCGATGTGCTTGCACTTGTTGATGCGGATGTACTTGCTGATGTACTTGCGCTCGTTGAAGCGGATGTACTTGCCGACGTACTTGCACTTGTTGAGGCTGACGTACTTGCTGAAGTGCTAGCCGATGTAGCTTGCGCTCTGTTGGAGCGGATGTACTTGCTGACGTACTTGCACTTGTTGAGGCTGACGTACTTGCTGACGTGCTTGCACTTGTTGAGGCTGACGTACTTGCTGAGGTGCTTGCACTTGTTGAGGCTGACGTACTTGCTGAAGTGCTAGCCGATGTGCTTGCGCTCGTTGAGGCTGATGTACTTGCTGAAGTGCTTGCACTTGTTGAAGCAGATGTGCTTGCTGATGTACTTGCACTTGTTGAAGCAGACGTGCTTGCTGATGTGCTTGCGCTCGTTGAGGCTGATGTACTTACTGACGTACTTGCGCTTGTTGAGGCTGACGTACTTGCTGAAGTGCTAGCCGATGTGCTTGCGCTCGTTGAGGCGGATGTACTTGCTGACGTGCTTGCACTTGTTGATGCGGATGTACTTGCTGAAGTACTTGCACTTGTTGAAGCAGATGTGCTTGCTGATGTCCTTGCACTTGTTGAAGCAGATGTACTTGCTGACGTGCTTGCACTTGTTGATGCGGATGTGCCCTGCTGACGCTGCCACTTGTTGATGCGGATGTACTTGCTGATGTACTTGCGCTCGTTGATGCGGATGTGCCGACGCACTTGCACTTGCTGAGGCTGACGTAGCTTGCATGCACGTGCTTGGTTGGAAGCGGATGTGCTTGCTGATGTGCTTGCGCTCGTTGATGCGGACGTGCTAGCCGATGTGCTTTGCACCTTGTTGAAGCTGACGTACTTGCGCTCGTTGAGGCTGATGTACTTGCCGACGTACTTGCACTTGTTGAGGCTGACGTACTTGCTGAGGTGCTTTGCACTTGTTGAAAGCCGACGTGCTAGCCGACGTACTTGCACTTGTTCGAAGCTGCGATGCGTTTGCTGATGTACTTGCACTTGTTGACGCTGACGTGCTAGCAGATGCACTTGCGCTGGTTGACGCTGACGTACTTGCCGATGTGCTTGCACCTTGTTGAGGCCGATGTACTTGCTGGATGTATTTGCACCTTGTTGAAGCTGGCGTGCTTGCTGATGTACTTGCACTTGCTGAAGCGGACGTACATGCTGACGTGCTTTGCACCTGCTGATGCAGATGTGCTTGCTGATGTGCTTGCTGATGTACTTGCACTTGTTGATGCGGATGTACTTGCTGACGTGCTTGCACTTGTTGATGCGGATGTACTTGCTGACGTGCTTGCACTTGTTGATGCGGATGTACTTGCTGACGTGCTTGCGCTTGTTGAGGCCGACGTACTTGCTGACGTGCTTTGCACTTGCTGATGCGGATGTACTTGCTGACGTGCTTGCAGCGGTTGATGCGGATGTACTGGCTGACGTGCTTGCGCTCGTTGATGCGGACGTACTTGCTGACGTGCTTGCACTTGTTGATGCGGATGTGCTGTGCTGATGTGCTTGCGCTCGTTGATGCGGACGTACTTGCTGACGTGCTGCACTGTTGAAGCTGACGTACTTGCGCTCGTTGAGGCTGACGTAGCATGCGGACGTGCTTGCTGACGTACTAGCAGATGTACTTGCTGAAGTGCTTGCGCTTGTTGAAGCGGACGTGACTTGCCGATGTACTTACACTTGTTGAAGCCGACGTACTTGCTGATGTGCTTGCACTTGTTGAAGCAGATGTGTCTTGCTGATGTACTTGCACTTGTTGAAGCCGACGTGCTAGCCGATGTACTGCACTTGTTGAAGCAGATGTGCTTTGCTGACGCGCTTGCACTTGTTGATGCGGATGTACTTGCTGATGTACTTGCACGCTTGTTGAGGCTGACGTACTTGCTGACGTGCTTGCACTTGTTGATGCGGATGTACTTGCTGACGTGCTTGCACTTGTTGATGCTGACGTGCTAGCCGATGTGCTTGCACTGTTGATGACGGATGTACTTGCTGATGTACTGCGCTCGTTGAAGCGGATGTACTTGCCGACGTGCCGCGCCTGTATGAGGCTGACGTACTGCTGAAGTGCTAGCCGATGTGCTTGCGCCCCGTCGTTGAGGCTGATAGTACTTGCTGACGTACTTGCACTTGTGATGCTGACGTACTTGCTGACGTGCTTTGCGCACTTGTTGAGGCTGACGTACTTGCTGATGCACTTGCACTTGTTGATGCGGATGTACTTGCTGACGTGCTTGCACTTGTTGATGCGGATGTGCTTGCTGAAGTACTTGCACTTGTTGACGCGGACGACGCGCTGAAGTACTTGCACTTGTTGATGCCGACGTACTGCTGAAGTACTGCACGCGTCGATGCTGATGTGCTTGCTGACGTGCTTGCGCTCGTTGAAGCCGATGTACTGCACGCGCTGATGCGGATGTACTTGCTGATGTGCTTGCAGCTGTTGATGCCGACGTGACGCTGCTGACGTACTTGCTGATGTGCTTGCACTTTTGTTGATGCTGACGTGCTAGCCGATGTGCTTGCACCCGTTGATGCGGATGTACTTGCTGACGTCGCATTTCGCGTTGATGCTGATGTACTAAGCTGACGTGCCAGCCGATGCACTTGCACTCTGTTAACAGCGCAGACGTCGCTTGACGCTGTTGCAGCTGCGTGATGCAGTTGCGCTGATGTGCGGCGTTGAAGCAGATGGTACGCACTTGTTGACGCCGACGCTAGCTACGCCGATGTACTCGCTCGGTTGACTGCTGGACGTACTTGCCCGATGCGCTGCACTTGCTGATGCGGACGCACTTGCTGACGTGCTTGCGCGTTGATGCCGATCAGCGCATGCACTTGTGAAGCGGATGTGCTGCTGACGCACTGACGCTGACGTGCGTAGCCGATGTACTTGCGCTGGTTGACGCCGACGTGCTAGCGCGATGTACTTGCGCTGGTTGACGCTGACGTACTCGCCGATGTGCTTGCACTGTTGATGCTCGACGCTAGCCGATGTGCTTTGCACTTGTTGACGCTGGACGTACTGGCCGATGTACTTGCTGAGATACTTGCATCTGTTGATGCTGACGTGCTTGCTGACGTACTTGCGCTGGTTGATGCTGACGTACTTGCATGAGGTGACTTTGCGCTTGTTGAGTGCCGACGTACTCGCATGATGTGCTTGCAGATGTACTTTCGCCGACGTGCTTGCTGATGTACTTGCTGATGTGCTTGCGCTTGCTGAGGCTGACGTGCTCGCCGACGTGCTGCTGCGCTTGTTGAAGCCGACGTACGTGCAGATGTGCTTGCTGATGTGCTTGCGCTCGTTGATCGGGATGACTGCACTCGGTTGAAGCAGATGTGCTTAGCATGATGTCTGCACTGTGACGCTGACGCTGCTTGCCGATGTACTTGCACTTGCTGACGCTGACGTACTGCTGACGTGCTTACGCCGGTGATGCGGATGTACTTTCGTTGAGGTGCTTGCGCTCGTTGAGCTGACGTACTTGCTGAGGTGCTTGCGCGTTGATGCTGACGTGCTTGCACTTGTTGATGCTGACGTGCTAGCAGATGTACTTGCACTTGTTGAGGCTGACGTCACTTGCTGGCGTGCTTGCACTCTGTTGATGCGTAGATGTGCTTGCTGATGTGCCTTGCTGGATGTACTTGCACTTGTGCTGATGCGGATGTACTTGCTGACGTGCTCGCACTGTTGATGCGGATGTACTTGCTGACGTGCTTGCACTTGTTGATGCGGATGTACTGCTGAAGTGCTACGCTCGTTGAAGCGGATGTACTTGCTGACGCACTTGCTGATGGCTTTTGCTGACGTACTTGCAGCGTGTGGAAGCAGATGTGCTTTGCTGACGTGCTTGCGCTCGTTGATGCTGACGTGCTAGCAGATGTAATCTGCTGACGCGTTTGCACGCTGTTGAAGCTCGACGTACTGGCTGATGTGCTTGCACTTGTTGACGCTGATGAAATTGCTGACGTGCTTGCACTTGGTTGATGCGGGATGTATTTGCTGACGTGCTTGCGCTTGTTGAGGCCGACGTACTCGCCGACGTGCTTGCACTTGCTGATGCGGATCGTACTTGCAGATGTGCTTGCGCCTCGCTGATGCGGACGTGACTGCGGACGCTGCTGCACTTGTTGATGCGGATGTACTTGCTGACGTGCTGCACTCTGTTGATGCGGATGTACTTGCTGATGTACTTGCGCTCGTTGATGCGGATGTACTGCCGACGTACTTGCACTTGTTGAGGCTGACGTACTTGCTGACGTGCTGCGCTTGCTGAAGCGGATGTATTTGCTGATGTGCTTTGCGCTCGTTGATGCGGACGTGCCAGTCGATGTGCTTTGCACTTGTTGAAGCTGACGTACTTGCGCTCTGTTGAGGCTGATGCACTTGCCGACGTACTTGCACTTGTTGAGGCTGACGTACCTTTGCTGAGGTGCTTGCACTATGTTGAAGCCGACGTGCTAGCTCGATGTACTTGCACTTGCTGAAGCTGACGCGCTTTGCTGAAGTACTGCGACTTGTTGACGCTGACGTGCTAGCAGACGTACCGCGCTGGTTGACGCTGACGTACTTGCCGATGTGCTTGCACTTGTTGATGCCGATGTACTTGCTGATGTACTTGCACGCCTGTTGACGCTGACGTGCTTGCTGAAGCACTTGCACTCTGTTGAAGCGGACGTACTTGCTGACGTGCTTGCACTTGTTGATGCAGATGCTTGCTGATGTGCCTGCTGATGTACTTGCACTTGTTGATGCCGATGTACTTGCTGGACGTACTTGCACTTGTTGAAGCGGATGTACTTGCTGATGTACTTGCACTCTGTTGATGCGGATGTACTTGCGGACGTGCTTGCAACTTGTTGATGCGGATGTACTTGCTGACGTGCTTGCACTTGCTTGATGCGGATGTACTCTGCTGACGTGCTTTGCGCTTGTTGAGGCCGACGTACTTGCTGGACGTGCTTGCACTTGTTGATGCGGATGTACTTGCTGATGTGCTTGCACTTGTTGAGGCCGATGTACTTGCTGACGTGCTTGCACGCTGCTGATGCCGATGTACTTCCTGATGTGCTTGCACTTTGTTGAGGCTGACGTACTTGCTGAAGTGCTGCACTGTGTTGATGCTGACTGCTAGCCGATGTGCTTTGCACGCTGCTGAAGCGGACGTACTTGCTGACGTGCTTGCGCTTGCTGGAAGCGGATGTACTTGCTGATGTGCTTGCGCTCGTTGATGCGGACTGCTAGCTGACATGTGCTTGCACTTGTTGAAGCTGACGTACTTGCGCTCTGTTGAGGCTGATGTACCTGCCGACGTACTTGCACTTGTTGAGGCTGACGTACTTGCTGGAGGTGCTTTGCACTTGTTGAAGCCGACGTGCTTGCCGATGTGCTTGCAACTTGTTGAAGCAGATGTACTTGCTGACGTGCTTGCGCTTGTTGAAGCTGGATGTACTTTGCTGAAGTGCTTGCAATTTGTTGAAGCGGACGTACTTGCTGACGTCTTGCGCTTGTTGATGCGGACGTGCTAGCTGATGTACTTGCACTCTGTTGAAGCGGATGTACTATGCTGAAGTACTTGCACTTGTTGAAGCGGATGTGCTTGCTGAGGTGCTTGCGCTTGTTGAGGCCGACGTACTTGCTGACGTGCTTGCGTCTGTTGATGCCGACGTACTTGCTGACGTGCTTGCACTCTGCTGATGCTGACGTACTTGCTGACGTACTGCACTTGTTGACGCTGATGTACTTGCTGACGTGCTTGCGCTTGTTGGAAGCGGATGTACTTCGCTGACGTGCTAGCAGATGTGCTTGCACTCTGTTGAAGCCGACGTCTCAGCCGATGTGTTGCACCTGTTGATGCTGATGTACTTGCGCTCGTTGAGGCTGACGTACTTGCGGACGTGCTTGCGCTTGTCTGAAGCGGACGTGCTTGCGGACGTGCTTGCGCCTCGTTGATGCTGACGTGCTTGCGGACGTGCTTTGCACTTGCTGATGCCGACGTACTTTTCGCTGAGGTGCTTGCACTGTTGAGTGCTGACGTACTTGCTGATGCTGCACTTGTTTGAGGCCGATGTACTTGCTGACGCTTTGCACTTGTTGATGCCGATGTACTTCCTGATGTGCTTGCACTTGTTGAGGCTGACGTACTTGCTGAAGTGCTTGCACTTGTTGATGCTGACGTGCTCAGCAGATGTGCTTGCACTTGCTGAAGCGGGACGTACTTGCTGACGTGCGTGCGCTCGCTGAAGCCGATGTACTCTGCTGAGGTGCTTGCACTTGTTGAAGCCGATGTACTTGCACTTGCTTGAAGCCGATGTGCTTTGCTGACGTGCTTGCACTTGTTGATGCCGACGTGCTAGCCGATGTACTTGCACTTGTCAGCCGACGTACTTGCTGACGTGCTTGCTCGTGAAGCCGATGTACTTGCTGAGGTGCTTGCACTTGTTGAAGCCGATGCTTTGCTGATGTACTTGCAATTTGTTGAAGCTCGATGTGCTTTGCTGACGTGCTTTGCACTTGTTGACGCTGACGTGCTTGCCGAAGCTGCTTGCACTTGTTGAAGCTGATGTGCTTGCACTTGTTGACGCTGATGTACTTGCTGACGTGCTTGCACTTGTTGAGGCCGACGTACTTGCTGACATGCTTGCGCTCGTTGATGCTGACGTGCTAGCAGATGTGCTTGCACTTGTTGACGCGGACGTGCTTGCGCTTGTTGAAGCCGATGTACTTGCTGATGCTGCAGCGCTCGTTGACGCTGACGTGCTGGCCGATGTACTTGCACTTGTTGATGCTGACGTGCTAGCAGATGTACTGCACACTTGTTGAGGCTGATGTGCTTGCTGAAGTGCTAGCCGATGTGCTTGCGCTCGTTGAGGCTGATGTACTTGCTGACGTGCTTGCGCTTTGTTGATGCCGACGTGCTAGCCGATGTACTTGCACTTGTTGACGCTGATGTACTTGCTGAGGTGCTTGCACTTGTTGAAGCGGACGTACTTGCTGACGTGCTTGCACTTGTTGATGCAGATGTGCTTGCTGATGTACTTGCACTTGTTGATGCCGATGTACTGCTGACGTACTTGCACTTGTTGAAGCGGATGTACTTGCTGAGGTGCTTGCACTTGTTGAGGCTGACGTGCTTGCACTTGTTGAAGCTGATGTACTTGCACTTGTTGAGGCTGACGTACTTGCTGACGTGCTTGCACTTGTTGATGCTGATGTACTTGCTGACGTGCTTGCACTCTGTTGAGGCCGACGTACTTTGCTGGACGTGCTTGCACCTGTTGAAGCTGACGTGCTTGCCGATGTGCTTGCGCTTGTTGAAGCCGACGTACTTGCTGATGTGCTTGCACTCTGTTGATGCCGACGTACTTGCTGACGTGCTTGCACTTGTTGACGCTGACGTGCTAGCCGATGTACTTGCGCTGGTTGACGCTGACGTACTTGCCGATGTGCTTGCACTTGTTGAAGCAGATGTACTTGCTGAAGCATTTCTGCGCTCGTTGATGCCGACGTGCTTGCTGACGTACTTGCACTTGTTGAGGCCGACGTACTTGCTGACGTGCTTGCGCTTGTTGAAGCCGACGTACTTGCTGATGTGCTTGCACTTGTTGAGGCTGACGTACTTGCTGATGCACTTGCACTTATTGAGTCAGATGTACTTGCACCCTCGTTGAGGCTGATGCACCTCGTTGAAGCCGACTCTGATGCAGATGTACTTGCACTTGTTGAGGCGGACGTACTTGCTGATTCTGACTTGTGATCCGAATCTGACAAATCTGGAGTTACTGTGTTTTTTGTTCCATCTTTGTAGGTAATCGTTACAGTTCCATTGCTATCAATATCGTACGATTTAATACGGAAATCTGACTCAGGGTTGACTGCCTTCACTGCAGCAAGAATCTTATCAAGATCATCTTGTGTCAATGAAGTTAGATTAGAAACTTGATAGCACTACTTGGTTTAATACCTGGGAATTTTTCATTCAGTTTCCCTTTGTGCAACTACTGTCGCTGGATTTCTAATCTCATTATCTGATAACCCACAGCTCTGACATTACGAGACCATTTGTTACCATCTGCATACTGTACATTTTTCTCCATAAGTAGTCGTGTACTCTAGTACTTTCGGATTAGTTGCTGAAGCTTCAGTTGGCGTATCCTTGAATCCAGGTGCATTATCATTTGTTGAATAACCATCTTGGAAGATTTTACTTTGATCATTTCTTCCATCGTAAAGTTTCAGAGTTTTAATCTTACCACTATTATCTTTAGCAGTTAAAACAACTTTAATCTCATCGCCTGCGAAGACTTCGTAACCACTGACTCCTGGACGAACATTATTCTTGATCGTTTGTTTTTCCCATAGGCCAGTCTTATCGTTCTTGACATAAAGTTCAAAGCGTAGCTTCTGGACTTTCAGTTTCTTGGTAATCGTCTTCGTCGTTGTAGCTGAAGTCAAGGTTTCAGTTCCACCACCCGGTAGACTGACTGTCTTCTCTTGCTTAACAGTTACATTGCCTGTTGGAAGAAGACCGTTATTGCCATCATAAGCATCCTGCAAATCCTCCGTCGGATCAAATGTGACGCTTGTTTCATTGTCCTTAGCAGTCTTGGTGAATGTATGACCAGCTAATGTTAATGTTACAAGAGCTCCAGGTGTGACATTCGTAACAGTGATTGCCTTGTTTGGTAAAACCACCTGTATTATTTACTTGATCATCAGTGATTTGTGGAGCTTGTGGATTGACTGTGTAGTACTGGAACACGCTGTTTAACACGTGTATTTGTGCCGTCTGCTGGCAACTCAACTTCTACATCCTTAGTAAATCGACCTACAGTTGAAAGGTCTGGAGCCCCATCAACCCATCTGAAATTCGTATTATTTACATTATAGTCAGGGCTACCTGTCACCTTGGTGATAGAATCTCTTGGATTTGCAACCACTTGTTGGTAAGCCGCATCGCTTGTCTGACCTTGAGTAAAGATATAAGAACGATTAGACTCAAACTTGTAGACATTATGAATAACGTCTACGGTCTTGCTAAGCAATTTCGCACTATCTGTCTCACCCAGACGACCTTTTAGGGAACGTAAAAGGTTAGTTTAAAGCGTTGTTGTCCAGCTTCTGTCGTAGTGATAGAGCATTTGACAAGCGATTTCCATTTTCATCCGTCCATGTTTGTTGAGAACCACTTGGGAACCAATCATCTCCCGCTTGAAATGCATAGTTAAGCCAGTTTGAACCATCACCATTGTGAGGAGTCGTTCCTTGGATGTCATTGATTGGAGCTTTTGGCGCGATTGAGGTCATGGTACTGTAGGTAACAGTAACATCATCTGTAGAACCATCTGAGTATGTGACTGTTGCTACAGCTGTTTTATTATTTCCAGAGTTAGTTGTGTCAATTGGCGTCTTCCAAGTAACAGTAGCACCTTGCGGTAGTTGCTTGCCACCTTCAAGCTGTACAAAGTTAGCCGCATTTGACAAATCATCTGCCGTTTCACCTACATAAGTATAGACTGTTTGCACCTTAGCTACAGCAGTATATTTATCAGTCTGGCTTTTGATTACAAACTTGACATAACCATTATCAGCAACACCATTTTTAGCATGATTACTATCAGAGGTATTACGATCATCTGTCGCCATCAAATAGCGTTCAAAAGTTTTACCTGCTGGGATACTTTTTATCTAGTGTTCCTGTGATAGTAATGGTTGCATTTGCTTGGTCTGTCAATCTGGTAATTGGATTTGAACGATTAAGACCAGTATATCCTGCGTAGTTGTTTCCGTTTGCATTATCCGCAGTTCCTTGCATTTCAAACTTCAACGAAGAAATCTTGCCAGAATCATCGGTCGCACTAAATGTTAAGTTAGTAGGCTCACCACGATAGATATCGATTTCCTTGACATCTGGTCTGCTATAAGGAATTACCAGTTTTGGACGTTCATTGACCGTCACCGACTGTGGAATTGGAGTACTACGTGTACCATCTTTGTAGACAATTGTTGCTGTACCGTTGTTTGTAACTTCAATATCTTTGATACGGTGAGTTGTCTGATTATTCTTAGCGTAGATGGCAGTCTTGACATCTGTCTTTTCACCTTCTGTCAAGTTATTCTTATCTACAACAGGTGTAAAGTCAGGGTTTGTCACCGCAAGACGATCCTAAGTTGTCCTTGGGTGATACGAACATTACCCCAGCCTGTTGTGAAATTTGTATTGTTTGCTAGGGTCTGTAGCGACCGCATTCCGTTGCCATGTATTACCTGAATTATATTGCAGATCATCTTTAAGATGGGCATTTACAACGATATGAGATGGATTGCTTTCTGAGCATCGATGGTACCAGTCAGGTGAGCAACCGTACCTGTACCATACTCATTTCCTGTACCAGTATCACCTTGGAAGAAGTTGCTTGTTAGGGCACTTCCACTAGCTGCAGCCTTAGCAACAATTTTTGAACTCCTTCAATTTCCCTGCTATTATCAGATGCAGTAAAGTCAACTGTAAAGTCATCGCCAGCATAGACGATGTGTTCCATACCTCGGTCTGCACGCGGACTTTGTGTCGCTTGGATTGGTTGACCATCGCGGGTCACTGTTACGCCAACCCTTGGACGTTCTTCAACTGTATCCGTTGGTTGAAGTGTATTAGCCGTACCATCTTTATAGGTAATCGTCGCCGTACCATTGCTTGAAACATCGATTGTCTTGATACGGTGAGTATCTTGGGGGTTTTGGGCAAAGATAGCATTCTTAACATCTGTCTGCTCTTGTTCTGACAGATTGTTTCGGTCACCAACTAGGGTTTTGGCTGGTTTTACAACAGGCAAACGGTCCTTGAGTTGTCCTTGGGTGATACGGACGTTACCAGTTCCTGTTGTGATATTTCGATTATTTACTTGGTCGGTAGCAACCGCATTCCGTTGCCATGTATTACCCGAACTGTATTGCAAATCATCCTTAAGATGGGCATTTACTGTGATATGAGCTGGACTGTTCTCAGCAGCATCGATATTGCCACTATTTAGATAAGCAACCGTACCTGTACCATACTCATCTCCTGTACCAGTATCACCTTGGAAAAAGTTGCTTGTTAGAGCTGGTCGATTCGCATCTGCTTTGGAGATAATCTTAAACTCTTTCAGTTTCCCACTATTATCATACGCTGTGAAATCAACTGTAAAGTTGTCTCCGGCATAGACGATGTGTTCCATCCCACGAGTAGGATCTGACTTTGAGTCGCTGGGATGGTTTGACCATCACGCGTCACTGTAACAGAAGTCACAGGACGTACAGTTTCAGATTCTACGTTAGCTTGGACGACATCCACAGTGTTATCACGGTAGGTGATGGTGATTTCACCTGTTTCAGACACAGTAATGTTACCTGTTACACCATCCTTGGTGAAGTCTGAACCAGAAAGGATACTTGAATTTGCTGTTTTGAAGTTTTCAAGAATTTGAGTTCTTTCAGTAGGACTCAAGGCAGATGGATTGTTAACTGTTACAGTGGCACCACTAACAGGATTGTTCCGTTCGTTGAAACCTCTGATGTAAACAGTCATTGTCGCTCTTGTCTCATTATTGCTTGAATCCGTCACCCCAAACTCAAGAGTATAACTTCCTGGAGTCATAGGATTCCATCGACCATCAGATAGTTCTCGACCGATTGTACCATCTATAGTAGCAGTCCAAGAATTCGCATATCCCGTAAACTTACCATATTTGTTATATACCTAAAACCAACCATCTGCCGGGAAGTGACCATTCAAACCAGTAATCACCGGAGAAGGATAAGCAATCAATCTCCTCAATTGGAAATCATCGGAGAATTTTAAAGCTACAGGCGTATTCGGTGCCGTTTCAAACTTGTCATCATTAAAGAAAGTAAGATAAGATGGCAACTCAATTTTTGGCGCTCTATCTGATGTTCTTCCTGTTGTAACACTATTAGTCATTACAGAAGTGTAGTTGCCAGGAGGGTTACTTGCTGAAAACTCCTTACTACTTGTCGCAACTTGTGCATTCAAGGGTCGCCTGAGTTGAGCTATTATTGACTGTTGCAAAAATCTCAATAGTGGCATCCAAATTTCTATTGTAGCCATGACGATTCTGGAAAACATACTCATTGTTGGATTGACTTTGCAAGTCCATTTTCACACCATTTAGATAGGCTGCTGTGATTGTCGTATTCGGGTCAACCCTAGCAATCAAACCTGCATAGGTTAGAGCACTCTGGGCATTCATCCAGATCGTCCATCTAACTTCACGACTAGTAGGCGCAAAAAGTTCCAGATACTATACTAGCTGTTGTTTGTTCATTCTGAGTTCGAGGCGAGAATCCTCTGAGACCGTCTCCTGTTGGCATTGCTTGCCCATTACGGCTATCACGCTGACCTGAATTTGCACGTAAAACAGCATTGGCGATAGAGTTACGAGCCGAAGTTGCCCTTTGAACCACTTCTGTCAAATCACCATTTGGATTTGCAAGTGCTTTTTCAATCTCTACTACAGCAGCGTTCACCTTAGTGATAGCTGAATCGGTATTTGGCAGATCAGCAGCTTTAGCAAGGTATTCGCCCATTTCAGCAGAAAGTTTCGCTAGTTTTTTGCGATCTTCTGCTTGCTTTTTAGCACTTGCTTCTGCAGTCGTTGTCGCAGCAAGAGTAGCTGTTGTAGTAGCTGTCAAACTAGCATTTTGACTTGTGAAGTTTTCTGCAGTTGACAGAGCACTAGAAAGACTAGGGTTAACCTTAATATCGCTAGCCTTGACTGTGGCTCCGGATGCTCCGTCATTACTGATAGCATCTTCGCTAGGAGCCGTCTGTGAACCTTCTACATGCGAAGCCTCAGAGAGGGAACTGCTTGCAACAGTCGAAGCACTAGCCGATGTTGAGGTAGAATCACTCAATGAAGCCGAAGTACTAGCAGAAGTTGAAGATGACACACTAGCACTAGTACTAGCTGAGGTTGAGGCACTTACGGACTCTGATGCACTTGTTGAGGCCGAAATAGAGGCACTTGTAGAAGCAGAGATTGAGAGGCTCTCACTGACAGAGGTAGATGTTGAAACAGAAGTCTGTTGCTCATCATCTTTATTGACCGTTCCCAAAACGACCTGATCAGAATTGACTAGGTTGTCGGTTCCATCAACCACCTTCTCTACAGCAACCTGTTCATTGGCATGGACTTGCGTGTGAGTGGCAACTCCACCACCAACCACTGCCCCTGCGGCAGCTATCCCCTTGAGGATATCTAGTCCAGTGATAGAGGTAGATACATGATCGTCTACAACCTCAGTTGTTATCTGGGCTGTATCAATACCACCACGAAGAACTTTAAACAAGCCAAATAGAGACGTTGAGGCACGCAACCAATGTTTTCCCGATTTAATCAGCTTATATCGGGTAACACGATCTGTTTCTCTATATCGTCCTTCTTGACGTCTAAAAACATGAAAATTTCTCCTTGAGTTCATTTTTCTAAAAACAAACTATCAAAATAATTAAACTATAAATCCGTCTTCTATATGAAGGTTTCACCTCTTCATTATATATATTAACCGATGTTATCTTGTTTAAAAACTTGGATAGGATTGTTCTCTAAAACACTTTATTATAGTACACTTTCACCCCTCGTCCAAACATTTTAACGAAAATATATATATTAATACTAACAACCAGACTCTCTTTATATATTTGTGGAATAAAAATGTGTTATAAGATTCTTATTTTTAGAAATATTTGATTATGAATTATTTGCAGACATAAATAATATAGTGAGAAAGTTATGTACAGATATAGCGCTGTTACTATCCAACAAAAGCCGCCTGATTAGGGCGACTTAATTTTTATAGGGAGATTATTATGAAAAAGTTTTAGGAGTTAAAGTTAAGGTCTTCTCAACTTCTGAGATAAGTATACAACTCCTAACTTAAAGTTTCCTTAAGTATTTTTAAATGTGAGATTTTTCCATTTTTCTCGCCAATTTTTCTTAGATAAACGCTTTTGATAGAGCTTCATCTCGGTCTTGATTTTCTAAAAAATGAGGAGTCGGACGAACTTGAAAGTTCAAAATATCCTCCAAACCATAAGGCGCAAAGAGTTCTAAAGTTGCGTCAGCTTGCAAGCGAAGTCCTACTGCCGTACAACGTTCAGGATACTTACTCATGGCATCGCAGGAATTTCTATACGGAGGTGTATGGGGACTATGCTGATGCATATAGACCTGATTTTTCAGCTCCCATTGATACTGGGGAAAGTCCTCCCTCAGCTTGTTCTCTATAGCCAGCGTTTCTTCGTAACTCACATCTGGGTCAAAGAAAATCACATCCACATCCGTTTCACGGTCAAAGGCTGGCTTATCTGACAAGAGATTCCAGATAAAATTTCGGACCGAACCAGCCGCCAACCAGGAATCTTTCAACTCCAAGTCACGGATGATGGTCAGAATAGCCATCATGTCAGGATTTTTCTTTGAAAGAGTCTAGATTTCAGACTTATTTTTCAATGTATTCATACCCTAAATGTTCATATGCCTTGGCTGTCGCGACCCGTCCTGAACGAGTTCTCATGATAAAGCCCTTCTGGATCAAGTAAGGTTCATACATATCCTCTACCGTCTCACGCTCTTCCGCAATATTAACCGAAAGAGTTCCTAGACCGACAGGACCCCCACCGTACATCTCAATCATGGTGCGAAGGATTTTCTGGTCTACATAGTCCAAACCTTCATGATCTACATCCAGCATGGTCAAGGCCTTAGCCGTAATGACATCATCAATCAAGCCATCACCCATAATCTGCGCAAAGTCACGCACGCGCTTGAGGAGACGATTGGCGATACGAGGAGTCCCTCGACTACGTAAAGCCAACTCAGCAGCAGCTTCATGTGTAATTTCCATCTCAAAGATATCTGCCGTCCGCTCGACAATCTCTGTCAAGTCATCATGGGCATAATACTCCATGTGACCAGTAATCCCAAAACGTGCACGAAGAGGATTTGAAAGCATACCAGCTCGAGTCGTCGCACCAATCAAGGTAAAAGGTGGCAATTCCAGATGAACGCTGCGACTGGTTTCACCAGCACCGATCATAATATCGATGTAAAAATCTTCCATGGCACTATATAAAACTTCCTCGACAGCCATTGGTAAACGGTGGATTTCATCGATAAAGAGCACATCTCCTGGCTCCAAGTCATTCAAAATCGCTACCAGATCACCGGCTTTTTCGATAACGGGACCAGACGTTTGTTTGAGATTGACTCCCAGTTCGTGGCAATGACAAAAGCCATGGTTGTTTTCCTCGAGACCTGGAGGGCCAAACAAAAAGAACGATAGTCTAGCCTCATCACGCATTTTTGCTGCCTCGATAAAGATTTGAAGCTGATCCCTGACCTTGTCCTGACCGATATATTCACGTAAATATTGAGGGGCGGAGGGTACGCTCTACCAACTCCTCATCGCCCATGATTTCATTATCTCAAAATTCTACTCATGCTCCTATTATAGCAAAAATCCAGCCTACTAAAACAAAAAGCCACCTGATTAGGTGGCTTTCATTAGAGAGATTATTATGAAAAAAGAAAAAGTTTAGAGTTTCTATTAAATAAAGTTAGAGGTCTTTGTTAATGATTACATAATACACAAGCAAACTTAAAGTTAGCTTTAAGAGTTTTGAACTTTTTTATTGTCTTTTTTGTAGTAAGGTAACATAGTCACTCTTGGTATGAAATAAATGGGAGAGAAAAACAGTCTTTTGTGTCTGATCAACAAAGTAAAGCAAAACGTATTGATCTATAATTTTTCCTCGTGTAGGATACTTACTATTAATCTTTACACCGATTTTCACATCAGCATCAAAACCAGCCTCAGGAAAGACTTCTAAACTTTTTAAACCATCTAAAATTTTTGTCACAGTATTTTTAGCAGATTGAGGGGATAAAAGTACCGTAGCTATATAGTCGTGTATATTGTCGATAGCTTGTTCAACTTCTTTTGAAAGGATCACTTTATAAGCCATAGCGTGCCCTCACATTGTCTAGAGAAGCTCCTTCGCCTGCCTCATATTCTCTCAAGGCACGTTCAGATTGGGCTTGTAATTCAGCAATTAACTGCTCTCTATGCAAATCTTCGGCCGTCTTAATAGGCAAATCTTGCTCTAAGACTATTTGCTCTACAAATAAAGAAATAGCATCTGTCATTGTCATGCCCTTTTCCTTGATAATATTTCTAGCTTGCTCCATAGTAGCTTCATTTAGTTTGAAATTGTATTGTTTCGATACGCTTGCAGCCATGATATATCTCCAATCTATACGATATAGATTGATTATATACTAGATATAGATTTTAATCAAGAAAAGTATTTTTCTCATAGCCTTACCTCCTCACTAGATAGTATATTTTTACGCGAGATTTCCTCGACAATCTTCTTTTTGAAAAATTCAATTCTTTTCAAACAGAGTCATATTTCGATACCTTTTGATAAAACCACGATAAATCAGATACTTTTTATCAGGATCTCAAGTAGGTCATTAAAAATTTAATAACACCCAATTTTAAAGGCATCAATATGTTCAATACTAGGAAGAATATAGACGATCTTTGTATTATATGGATATCCGCGTTTTCCTTGACACGAACTTTTAATTTTGTTCAAAACAACGAATAAAATGAAATATCGCTGAAAGTCATATAACAAAAAGCCACCAAATTGGGTGACTTTATTAGAGATTATGATGAAAAAGTTTTAGGATTTCATTAAATGAAAGGTTACTCAATGAAAATCGAAATCAGACTAGGCAGAGTGACGCAAACATAATCTAAAGTTAGGTAAGTCGAATCTAACGAAGTATGGGATTTTCGAAGAGTATTAGGAGATCTTTCATTTAATGATGACATAGATACATGAACAGACTTAAAGTTAGCTAAGATTTTTAAATCCACTACTAACAATTTTCTTTGAACAGCTGTTTGACCTGCAATCCGTCCAAAAACGTAAAGATATCCGTAAGCGAATCTCCTAGACGGTTACCCGCATGAAGTCCACCTACGACTTCTCCGGCAGCATACAAACCAGGAATAATCTGACCTTGTTCATTTCAAAACGTGTTGAAGTATCAATCTTGAGTCCACCCATTGTATGGTGAACAGCAGGCTTTTCTTGGTGTTGCGTAGAAAAGGTGCAACCTCACACTTGAGATCGAAACTACCTTGTTAAATTCAGGGTCAAATCCCGCATCCACATAAGAATTGTACTTTTTGATTGTATCTGCTAAAACCTGTGGATCCATGCCAATCTGAACAGCCAATTCTTCTATCGTATCTGCACGGTATAGAGTTCCTGCTTGACTTGAGCATCGATTTTTTTCTTGGCTAGTATTGTGAGGCTGTTGCCTTGATACGGTCATCCGCGATCAAGTAGAACAAACCTCCATTATCAATCGCTGCTTGAGATAGCTTGTCTCGACTACCGTACTCATCCACAAATCGCTTACCTTCAGTATTTACCATGATAAAGTTAGCTGGAGGAACTTGAAGTCCTGAGAGAGATAACGGCCACTGGATCAGATACTGGCATCATTTGACTAAAGCCCATACCCACTAGATCTGCACCTACACTTTGACCTAAGAGAATTCCATCTCCTGTTACAGCTGGTGTATTAGAGGTGGCAATATCATCCGCGATTTCGGTCCAGTAAGTATTGTATTTTTGTAGCATCTTGGTATTAGCACCAAATCCTCCAGAAGCTAGAACAACGGCATCTGCATGAACGATGATGGTTTGACCGTTTTCGGCCTCTGCTCTGACACCTTTGACAACCCTTCTTCTACAAGCAATCTTTGACTGGAGAGTCCGTCAAGATCTTTGCCTATTTTTCAGAACATATTTTTTTGTAGAACTGAGATAAAAGGTACAACCCATTGGTTGAACCGGCTTATGGCCACGGCGCCAAAGGGCTCCAACTGGCATTGCTTCACCACGAACAAATTCAACACCGATGTCTTCCAACCAGCGAACAGACTCTAGGGCACGTCTCAGTCAATACAGAAACTAAATCATATTGGCCATGAATTTCATCGTCCTTGTAAATCTTTTCGTTTTCCACCGATATAGTTTTGGATACGGTAAAGTAAGTAGAATCAAAACAAATAGCTTGATCCTGCAAATACTTCTCAACCTCAACCTTCAGGGCTCTAAAGTCCTCCTAAATATTCTGGGTCAATCGTTGATTCATCTGTCGCAATCAATTCTTGAAGCGTATGTGCCTCACCTGGATGAGCTGCGAAAGGTTCCTTTGCCATGCTGGATCTGGCGCATTCATTGGGCCACCGCATGAACAGTATTTCCTCCAATTGCTGGGAACTTCTCAACAACAATCGGCTTCTTACCAGCTTGCAAGACTGCAGCTGCCGCAGCTAAACCAGCACCTCCACCTCCGACGATGACAACATCGGCCTGGTAGGTTTTATCTTCTTTATCTAGGGCAGAAGGTGCTTTTGAACGTTTGCGTAGAAAACATCTGATTTGCACCCGCTTGTTTAACCGCACGCGCAACTCCGTCCAAGACACCATTTGAAGTCACAGAAGCTCCTGACACCGCATCAACATTTAAGGTTTGCCTCTCAATGATTTCCGCTGGAATACGGGTAAATATAACATCTGCAATACCTGAAGATTCTCCGAAGAATCGATTTCAATTTTTCAATACGGTCTTCAGAAACGATGACATCCATCGGTATCTACCATTATGACCTTCAGTTGTAACATGGTAAGTTCCTGGTTCAAATCGAATTTCTTCAGGAAGGTTTAGTTGGTTTGCAACAGATACAAAGCGAAGGAAACGATAGAAACAGCTATCTAAGAAATCAACAGTTCGCTCATCAATCAAATCTCCATTTTGTATCAAATGCCTCGATGAGCTCGACCAAGTAAAAATTCACTTCCTGGCATACACTGTTGCATTTACTCCAGGTGCATCAGGGATCTGACGAAGGTGAAGTTGGGCACGTGACGAACCTTGAACATCATAGGAAGCTCCGACAATCATGGTTGGCTTCCCATCTAGTGGATGAATGTTAAAAGACAACCACTCGAGCAAGCTATTCAAACTTGATGGAATTGTATGATTGTGCTCGGGTGTCGAGATGATGACACCATCAGCTTCTGAAATCGCCTCGTTAAACTTCTGAATAACAGGTGTATCTGTTTGATCATCGGTTTCATTGAACATCGGTACATCGGTAATTTCTAAAAATCTCAATATCGGCTTTTGATGCAAAAATGTCTTTTTCATAAATTGCAACAAACTACGGTTATAGGATTGTTTGGCATTGGTACCAATCAATAGCTACTAATTTCATGGATTGTTCTCCTTTCTTGAAATACTTATGCTTTCAACCATTCTTCCCAGATGAAAGATTTCTTACGATTTGTATCTTCTGGTTTGACCAAAGCCTTTGTTAGTTCAACAAAATTTTGGAATTCTGCAAAATGTTCTTCCAACTCTGCGACTTTTTCAGGATTGTTCAAATTATAGTCATCGTCCAATACTTGTTCAGAATGTCCTAGGAAAAATTCTGTTCCTGGCATGACTCTTGCTTTCAGTTCAGGCGCATCAAGAATCTGACGCAAGTGTGCTTGAGCTCTAGATGTTCCAAGCAATCCAAGAGAAGCTCCTACAATCATCGTTGGTTTGTTAATCAAAGCACGACTGGTATAGGCAATCCATTCCAAGGCTGAAGCTAAGGGTGCTGGTATCGTATGATCATACTCAGGCGTTGATATAATCACACCATCTGCCTCGAGGATTTTTTCTGAAAAAGCTTGAACTTCGGCTGGTGCTAGCTTGTCCTCAGGTTCGTTAAATGCTGGCAATTGTTTGATCTCCAATACCTCAATATCGGCTTTATCTGAAAAATGCTTTTGCATAAATTTCAAGAGTTTCCGATTGGTTGAGCGGTCAGAATTTGTTCCAACGATAGCAACTAATTTCATCTTGCTACCCCCTTTATTTGTTTGATTTAATATCATTATACAACTTTAGCCTATCATGTAAATCGATAATCCTAAAACATTGTGTTATTCTATCAGTTTATCTTAGTTTAGTATAAGTTAGTGAAAAATTAACAATATTTTCCGAGAAAGTATTGACCCTCATTTTTAACTCATGTTATAGTCTTTCGTGAAAAATGTATTAAGTTAAAGGAGGGTCTTCTTATGAAAGAGACATTCAATCGTTGGCAAGTTTTAGCTGCATCAACTGCTATTCTCCTCTGTACAGGTGCTGTCTATTCCTTTTCCGTTTTCGCTGGACCTCTAAGTTCTTCAACAGGTTGGACAATGTCCGAAATCATGCTTGCATTTGCCATCAACTCAGCAATCGGACCTATCCCTATGATTCTCGGGGGGGTATCTGGTAGACAAAGGATATGTAAAATGGACAATCGCCCTTGGTGCCCTTCTATTTGCTAGTGGCTTTTTCCTAACTGGTTATGCAAGCTCACCAGCCATGCTCTATTTGACCTATGGTTTGATGGCAGGTCTTGGTCAAGGATTTGCTTATTCAGGAGCCCTCTCAAACTCTCTTCGTCTCTTCCCTGATAAACGTGGTTTAGCTTCTGGGATTCTAACAGGAGGTATGGGATTTGCTGCAGTTATCGCGTCACCAGTTGCAAGTAGTCTTATTCAAAAACAAGATGCTTTCTTTGCTTTTCGAACAATTGGACTTGTCTATATTGTTGTTATTATCTGTGCCATTTTCTTCATCAAGGCGGCAGCAAGTGGCTACCAACCAGCAGGTTGGAAAGCTCCTGTACAAGCTAAGCAAGGACCGGCCAATAAAAACTGGAAAGAAATGCTACAAAGTCCTTTATTCTACATCATTATCAGCATGTTCTTTGTTGGTGCTTTTTCTGGCTTGATGATCGCCTCTCAAGCATCCCCAATTGGTCAATCAATGTTTGGACTATCTGCTGGTACAGCAGCTCTCTATGTCTCTCTTTATTCAATCGCAAACTCTAGTGGCCGCTTTATCTGGGGTTCACTCTCTGATAAAATTGGTCGTTCAAAAACATTATTGATTATCTATTCTGTCATCGTATTGGCACTCTTCTCCTTAACAATCGTCCCTGGACAATTTGGCTTTACTTTAGGAATCATCGGCCTTGGTATCTGCTTCGGTGGTGTTATGGGCGTCTTCCCATCTATTGTCATGGAGAACTACGGACCTGCAAATCAAGGTGTCAACTACGGTATCGTCTTCACAGGTTATTCTTTAGCTGCATTTTTTGCACCTAAAGTTGCGGTTCAAATGGCAGCAGCTAACAATGGAAATTACAGTGCCGCATTCTACGTTGCTATCGCTCTCGCAGTTGTTGGGCTTCTTCTCAATCTCCTTTACATGAAGAAGAAAGGTTAGAGAAAGAACTTCTCATCAAATACTCATTACTAATTTAAGGCAGGGTCGGGATTTTTTGTCCCGCTCTTTTTTGGTATAATAAAACTAGAAATAGCTTATTGGGAGGTTTTATCATGGCTCAGCAGTCAAGACTTTTACGAGATAACCCATCTGATTTTCCCTATGATTTTGAAAAACAAATCTTATCTAAGCAATCTTCTAATACCATCTATCATTGGCATCCTGAACTCGAGATTGTCTATGTCAAAAAAGGAACTGCTACCTTCTATATCAACTCTGAGCGCTTTGAAAGTCATGAAGGTGATATTTTTCTAATTCAGCCAACTTCTCCTCACGCTATCTACCCTATTGAAAATCAAGAACAAATTTCAACAGTTTTTCGTATTCATTTAGACTTCCTAGGTAGAAGTCAAATTGACAGCTTTAGCCAACGCTATATTCAACCAATATACTCTGGGCATTTTTATCTCACTCCTCGGATTTCGCCAGATGATCATGCTTATGAACCGATTCGCGATTGTCTTTTATCTCTTTTTTCTATCCTTGAAGAGCAGAGTATTTATTATGATCTCCTTTTAAAGGCAAAACTCTATGAATTTCTCTATCTTCTCTTTAAATACAGGTATGTCAATCGACACTATACAGATGATACCTATCAAAAATATCAGAAATTAAAAGAAATGATTAGCTATCTTGAGCAACACTATGCGGAGCCCATTCAAATTGACCAGCTTGCTGCTACGTTTGGATATAGCAAAAATCACTTTATGAATATTTTCAAACAGCATACTGGGACAAGCTGTATGGAGTATCTCATACGATTGCGCCTAGAAAAAGCTTGCGAAAAGCTCGTACAGACCAATCAAAGTGTTCAAGAAATAGCAAGCCAGGTTGGCTTTACTAACCTCTCAAATTTTAATCGACAATTCAAACAACACTTCCAGTTAACTCCCAGACAGTATCGAAATCAACAACTCAAAAAAGAATCTTAGCCATTTCTCTCCTTAGTGACTCACTAGGGAGACTTTTCTTTATCAAACAAAAAGCCACCAAATTGGGTGACTTCATTAGGAGATTATGATGAAAAAGTTTTTAGGATTTCTATTAAATAAAGTTAGGAGGTCTTATTTGATAGTTACATGATACACAAGCAGACTTAAAGTTAGCTTAACTATTTTTAGTTTTTTTCAAATGACTAAAGTTAATGAATATTACCAAGATCCAAACCCAAAAATCCCACAATTCTGACCAAAAATCCGAAAAATACCGGAAAATATCGGAAAATTATTTTTAGGAAATTCCCAAAAAGCCTGAAATAGAGCTAAAAAACTCCACCTGATTGGGTGGAGTTAAGGGAGATTATTATGAAAAAGAAAAAGTTTAGGATTTCTATTAAATAAAGTTAGGAGGTCTTTATTTAATGATTACATAATACACAAACAAACTTAAAATTAACTCAAGATTTTTCTAGTTTTTAATTTTTGTTCAAAAATAATAAATACTAATTAAAAATTGTTAAAAGTAAACAGAAAAAGCCACCGAATTCGGTGGCCCTATTAGGAGATTATGATGAAAGTTTTAGGATTTCCATTAAATAAAGTTAGGAGGTCTTTATTTAATAGTTACATGATACCCAAGCAGACTTTATAAATTAACTTAATACTCTTCGAAAATCAAATTCAAACTGCGTCAGCTTCGCCTTGCCGTACTCAAGTACAGTCTGCAGCTAGCTTCCTAGTTTGCTCTTTGATTTTCATTGAGTATAAGATTTTCTAGTTTTTTAATTGTGTTCAAAAATAATAAATACTAATTAAAAAGTTACTAAACGTAAAAAGAAAAAGCCACCGAATTGGGTGGCTTTTATTAGAGATTATGATGAAAAAGTTTTAGGATTTCTATTAAATAAAGGTTACTCAATAAAATTGAAATCAAACTAGGTAGAGCGACGCAAGCATAACTAAAGTTAGGTAAGTCGACTCTAACGAAGTATGGTGAGATTTTCGAAGAGTATTAGGAGGTCTTTATTTAATGATTACATGATACAGGATAAGACTTAAAGTTAGCTTAAGAGAAAAAAATTATTGTAATTTTTTTCGATTCACCCAAATCATGCCCGTACACTGGAAGCTAGACAAGGTTTCAAAACCTAAGGAACGATAAAATCCAAGAGTCTTTTCAGACTCTTCTGTCGCTAGTTGGATTTGGTAGGCATCCTTATAATCAGCCAGAGCTTTCTTCATCAAGGCACTACCAATCCCTTGGCGTTGATAGCTAGGCAAAACAATCAAATCCTGGACAAAAACCGAAGAAAAACCGTCTCCAACCAAGCGAACTAGACCAACGATTTTCTCACCATCACGCGCTAGATAAATGGCCAGTGAATGAGTCAGAGCCTGGGCTAACATTTGAGGCTGATTGGTATAATTTGTCCAACCAACTGCCTGGTAGAGATGCAAAACGTCATCAAGTAAAACAGATGTTTCTTTTGTAATCTTAATCATAGCAAACCTTTCTAACATTCTCTAAGGGATTTCAACTGTTCCCCATTTTCATCAAAATTATCCGAACGCAACCACGATTCAAAACGAGCTTTAACCTTTGGCCAATCCTTATCAATCATAGACATCCAGTCCGTATCTCTGGTACGCCCTTTATAAATAACAGCTTGACGGAAAGTTCCTTCGTAGATAAAACCCAAACGTTCTGCCGCTTTTCTAGAAGGTAGATTTAGTGCATCACATTTCCACTCATAACGGCGATAGTTAAGCTCTTCAAAAGACATAACGAGCAAGCAAATAGTGGGCTTCTGTTCCCATCCTGGTCTGTTTAAGAGCCGGCGAAAAGGTCACCGCGCCAACTTCAACCACGCGATTAGCTTGGTCAATACGCATGAGAGAAAAAGTCCCCAGTGCCTTTCCAGTCGCTTTATCAATAATCGCATAATAGAAGCGATCCTTGCGCTCAATCATCTGCTTTAAAGCTACGATTAATTCTTCGAGATTTTTCTACTGGTGGTTGAAAGAGATAGGTCCACATGTCACGAGGGCTATCTGGGCCATAAACAGCTAACAAATCCTTCGCGTGCTTTTCTACTGACAGAGCTTCGATAATCGTATACTGTCCTTCTATCCGTACAAGCGACGGTAAAACTCCAGGTGTATCGTCTACAGGTTCACCAATCATCTGACCATATTCATTTACAGGCATAGCTTTCTCCTTGTATCACACTTATAAGTTTAAAGATGTGAATAGTATATCACATCTCTCAGGTAATCTATAAAAAAATCCTCCAGAGCTGAACTCTGAAGGACTTTTTAAATTTATTTCACAACGATATTAACGAGTTTAGTTGGCTCAAACAGCTTGGGAAACTGTTTGAGGTTGGAAATCAGCAAATAAATTGGTTATTTTACAACAATATTAACCAATTTATTTGGTACAGCAATCACCTTCACAATTTCTTTGCCATCAATCTCTGCTTTAACTTTGTCGTTAGCCAGAGCCACTTCTTGCAATTCTTCGCGTGAAAGGTCTTTAGCAACCATCAATTTAGCACGGACTTTGCCTTTGATTTGAACGACGATTTCGACTTCGTCTTCAACCAATTTGCTTTTCATCCCATGTTGGCCAAGCTACGTAAGAGATAGACTCACCTGTTGCTGCGACTGTTTGCCAGAGTTCTTCTGCCAAGTGAGGTGCAAATGGTGCGATCAATTGGATAAAGCCTTTGGCGTAGTCTACATAGAGTTTGTCTTCTTTATTAGCTGCGTTGACAAAGACCATGAGTTGGGCGATGGCTGTGTTGAATTTCATAGACTCGATTTGCTCTGTAACAGATTTAACGGTTTTCGTTGTAAACCTTGTCAAGAGCACCATTGTTTTTCCGCAACGATTTCTTTACTTGTAATCAAACGGTAAACACGGTCAAGGAATTTACGGCTTCCTTTCAGACCTTCTTCAGACCAAGCGATGGAAGCATCAAGTGGTCCCATGAACATTTCATAGACACGAAGGGTATCCGCACCATATTGTTCCACCACATCATCTGGGTTGACAACGTTCTTGAGGGATTTAGACATCTTGGCTGGTGCTTGCTCCAACTCTTCCCCTGTTTCCACATGGAAGAAGGAACCGTCACGTTTTTCAACCTTGTCAGTTGCCACAAGTGCGCCACGGTGGTCACGGTAGCTTGTTCCCAAGATCATTCCTTGGTTAAAGAGTTTTTGGAATGGCTCCTTAGTTGGAACAACACCGAGGTCATAGAGGAATTTATGCCAGAAACGCGCGTAAAGCAAGTGAAGCACGGCATGTTCTGCACCACCCACGTAGATATCGACTGGCAACCATTGTTTGAGGAGGTCCTCATCAGCCAATTTTTCTGTGTTGTGTGGATCGATATAGCGGAGGTAGTACCAGCTTGAACCTGCCCATTGCGGCATAGTATTGGTTTCACGACGACCTTTGACACCATCTTCACGAGTCACTTCCAACCAGTCAGTCAAGTTAGCCAATGGGCTTTCACCAGTACCTGAAGGGCGGATGTCCTTGGTGACTGGCAAGACAAGAGGGAGTTCATTTTCAGGAACAGCTGTTGAAGTCCCATCTTCCCAATGGATGATTGGAATTGGCTCACCCCAGTAACGTTGACGGCTAAAGAGCCAGTCACGAAGACGGTAAGTGATTTTTTCTTGACCAAAGCCTTTTTCTTCCAACCAAGCCACAATCTTAGCAATCGCTTCTTCTTTGTTGAGACCGTTCAAGAAGTCAGAGTTGACGTGAAGGCCATCTTCTGTGTAGGCAGCCTCTTCAACGTTGCCTCCTTCAAGCACTTCTACGATTGGAAGGTCAAATTGTTTAGCAAATTCCCAGTCACGTTGGTCGTGGGCAGGTACAGCCATAACAGCACCTGTTCCGTAGCTAGCAAGAACGTAGTCCGCAATCCAGATTGGAATTTCTTTACCGTTAACAGGGTTGATAGCATAAGCACCAGTCCAAACCCCTGTTTTTTCCTTGGCAAGGTCTGTACGAGCTAGGTCAGATTTCAAGCTAGCTTGGTGTTTGTAGTCCGCTACAACCTCAGCTTGTTCAGGTGTCGTGATGGCATCTACTAGTTCATGTTCAGGCGCCAAAACAGTGAAGGTTGCACCAAAAAGGGTGTCAGGACGAGTGGTAAAGACAGTGAATTCCTTGTCAGTCCCTTTTACCTTGAAAGTGACATTAGCACCAGTTGATTTACCAATCCAGTTGCGTTGCATATCCTTGATAGATTCTGGCCAGTCAAGGTCATCCAAGTCATTGAGCAAGCGCTCTGCATAGGCAGTGATTTTGAGCATCCATTGGCGCATTGGTTTGCGGACAACTGGATAGCCTCCACGCTCAGAGGTTCCATCTGGAAGAACTTCTTCGTTGGCGATAGCTGTTCCCAATTCCTCAACCCAGTTTACTGGCACTTCAGCTTCATAAGCCAAACCTTTTTCGTAAAGCTTGGTGAAAATCCATTGCGTCCACTTGTAGTAGTTTGGATCTGTAGTATTGACTTCACGATCCCAGTCGTAAGAGAATCCAAGCGCATTGATTTGGCGTTTGAAGTTAGCAATGTTTTCCGCTGTAAATTCCGCTGGGTCATTTCCTGTATCCATAGCGTATTGCTCTGCAGGCAAACCAAAAGCATCCCATCCCATTGGGTGAAGGACGTTGTAGCCTTGCGCACGTTTAAAACGGCTGAGGATATCAGTCGCTGTGTAACCTTCTGGGTGTCCTACGTGAAGACCCGCTCCAGATGGGTAAGGGAACATATCAAGCGCATAAAACTTAGGTTTTGAAGCGTCTGTTCCTGTCTTAAAAGTGTGATTGTCAGACCAGTATTTTTGCCACTTAGGCTCGATTTCTTTATGATTGTAAAAACTCATAGCGTCTCTCCAATTTTTCGTGATGCTCCTATTATACCATTTTTAGGGGATTTAGTCTCTTTCTTTTCAACTCTTTTCTCTTTTTCACCTTGCCTTCCATTTTTAATACTGCTATACTTACTTTAGTATGCTCTTTGTAAGAGGTAATTTATAGCACATTCTTTTAAACATTCTCTCCAGAAAGAAATTCTTCACCGTAGTTCTTTGGCTGCTTTGGCTACCTCGTTTTTACTCCTCATTCTCCTGTTTGGTTTTTCCTATTTCCTGCAAAAGCAACAACTCACCAAGGATACCCAACAGATCGTCCAGCATGTTCATGACATGAAACAAGCGAACTATCAATTACTGGAGACCATGAATCAAAAATGGTTCCAGAATTTTTCAGAGGTAAACACACTGACCGAGAACTCTTTGGTCTATTTTATGAAACAAAAAGCTCAACTGAAACTCTGTTCTGATTTTTATCATCCTTGACGACACAGGAAAACTTCTCTTTAGTACCAATCGCAACCATCAAAAACTATTTTTAGCTCCTTATTATTTAAAATTATTAATTCAAAATCCGATTCAAGGAGCTATTACAGAAAAAGGTTGCTTTGTCAATGGATAAACAACATTACGCACTCTTCATTATGCCTATCGTTCAAAATCAACGAGTTAAGAGCTTATAGCATTTCTTTTGTAAGTGAAAATGAATTTGTGTCCAGTATCCCTCTTATCAATTCAAAATACGCCATTACAGATACTTTTGGAAACATCTACTCTAGTATACCAATCAATTTACTCAATCAACTCTGGAAAAATTTGATGAAAAATTACTCAGTCTAAAACTCATTGGTACGTTGAAAATCCACTTCTGATTGAAAAACGTAAAATTGAACCGATTTTCTCAATCTACACCTTTCAATCTTTCTTTCCCATTCCGAGTTTTACTAGAGACTTGCTTCTGTCTTAACACTCTGTATCTTTTCTGTTATACTTCTGGCAGGGCGAGACGTATTGCTTATAAAATTGCGACATAATGCCAGCCCTATTGAAAGTCTAGTCTATCAACTGCAGGAAATTCCTAAGAAAAAGGACAAAAGCTGATCCTCCAGACAGGAGACAATTTGAACTGATTGCTGAGAAAATCACCAGATATGCTCCAAGAGTTGGATGAGCTCCATCAAAAAGATGTTGACCATTGAGAAGGAAAAGTGGATCTTTGAAAGAAAAGATGCTGGAAGCTCAGTTTAATCCTCACTTCCTCTACAATACCTTGGAAACCATTAAAATCACGAGTATGATTGATGCCAGTATTACTCAAGAACTTATTCAAAATCTCACGCGCATCCTGCGATATAGTGTAACTGAACTAGAAAAAGAAACGACTATTGGGCAGGACCTAGAGATTATCGAAGCTTATCTGAAAATCCATCAGATTCGATTTGAACATTTTTCTTATCAGATTAACTGTTCTGAGAATCTACATTCCCAAACTATTCCGAAACTTTTCCTAGTACCACTTGTGGAAAATTCTCTAAAATACGGAAGGCAGTATCGTATCGACCTTACCATCTCTATCCAAATCACTCAAGAGCAGGAAGCACTGACCTTTATCGTTAAGGATAATGCTGGTGGTCTAACCAAACAAGAATGCCTACATATATTAGAATCCTTGGACAGCCCACATACACAGCACGGTATTGTCAATAGTTATAAACAGATTGAATAACTTTTTGAAAATGTCGAATTGGATTTGGAGTGAACCCAAAGAGAAACCTGGGTAGAAATTTGTCACGAAAGGAAGAACGCATGTTTAAGTTAATCATTGTCGAGACGAACACCTGATCCGAAAATGGCTTGAAATTGCCGTCGACTACTCAGCCTTAGGTATTCAAGTTGTTGGAACTGCAAGTCACGGACAGAGGCATGGAGTTAATTCAAAAAGAAACCACATCGTCTGACGAGACATTACCATGCCCATCATGGATGCATTTTATGATGTTTGAAGCGACTCGTTCACTCTCTTATGAAAAAGTGATCCTCTCAGGCTATAATGATTTCCAAAACAGCAAAAAGGCTATGCAATTCGGAGCAGTGGACTTCCTCCCAAACCCATAAATGTCGCAGAATTAACAGGTGTTTAGAAAAATAACTCTGCGCCTCAAGATGGATCAACACCAAACCAATCCATTTTTACAAGACTACAAGCTTTTGTCACCTCCTTCAAAAATCAATCCTCAAAAAACCAATTGATTCAACAAATTCTCGAATTTGTACAGCACCTACCTGCACTTTACCATTTCGACCGATTACAGAGAATCTAGGCTATAGCGAAAAGTTATCTCTACAAGGTTATCAAAGAAGATTTTCCTATCACCTGTGAACGAATACATTCTTCAGTATCGTTTAAAAACAAGCCGTTGAAAAGATGAGTCAGCATCCTGACTCCCTCTTGAGTCAAATCGCTGAAGAAGTCAACTTCTCAGACTATAAATATTTTAGGAAAGTTTTGAAGACTCTCATATCTCTCCTAAAAGTTAAAATCCATAGGAAGAATAGTTTTAGATTCTTCGTATTTTTCTAGGATGGGTGCAGGTTTAAAAAGCGCTTTCATGCTTTCAATGAGGTAACAAAACTATGGGTATCCATCGCATGAAAAAGAAATGGATGTATTATGCTGCGTGTGGACTTGCTATTTTGGGGCTTGCTGCTGCTCTTCTGACGACGCTTCAGGAGAAAAGGCAACTGAAAATGGAGGAAGCGATACTCTAGTGAGTCTACTCCCCAAACTCAGAAAGGATTGAGTTAGAACAACTATTCCTGCTTTTTAGAAGAAAAGTATGGCATCAGGTTGAACTCATTCAAAGCCGGAACAGGTGAAACTCTTTAGAAGCTAGAATCTGAAAAAGAAGCCCTGTAGCAGATATCATCTTTGGTGGTTTCCTATACCCAATATACCCACGAGGAACTTTTTGAAAATTACGTATCAACGGAAAACGATAATGTAATCAAAGAATATCAAAATACAACTGGCTACTCAACTCCTTATACATTGGATGGTAGTGTTTTGATCGTCAGCCTGACTTAACTAAGGGGATGAATATTGAAGGTTATAGCGACCTCATCAAAGCCAGAACTCAAAGGAAAAATCGCAACTGCAGACCCAGCCAACTCTTCGCGCCTTTGCTCAACTAACAAACATGTTACAAGCTGAGGGTGGCTATACAGACGACAAGGCTTGGACTTATGTCAAAGATCTCTTTACTTTGATTGACGGTAAAATTGGCTCAAGTTCATCTGGTGTTTACAAGGCTGTTGCAGATGGAGAAATGGCTGTTGGTCTTTCTTGCGAAGACCCCGCAGTAAAACTTCTAAACGAGCGGGCTAACATCAAGGTTGTTTATCAAAAAGAAGGTACTGTCTTCCTGCCTGCTAGCGCTGCTATTATTAAAAACGCTAAGAACATGGAAAACGCTAAGAAATTTATCGATTTCATCATTTCCAAGAAGTCCAAGACACGCTTGGTACAACAACTACTAACCGTCCAGTTCGTAAAAATGCTAAAACTAGCGAAAACTATGAAACCAATCGAACAAATTAAAACACTACTAACTGAAGACTATGATTATGTCATCAAAAACAAATCAGATATCGTGAAGAAATACAACGAAGTCTTTACAGATATCCAATCTAAACAGTAAAGAGGTTGACTATGAGTGAGATCAAGATTATCAATGCCAGAAAATTTATCACGATGTAGCTATTATCGAAAATCTAAGCGTGACCATTCCTAAGGAGCCTTTTCACTCTCCTTGGACCTTCAGGCTGTGGGAAAACAACCTTACTTCGTATGATTGCAGGTTTCAATAGCATCGAAGGAGGAGAGTTCTACTTCGACGATACTAAAATCAACAACATGGAACCTAGCAAGCGAAACATTGGGATGGTTTTCCAAAACTATGCAATTTTCCCACATTTGACAGTGCGTGATAACGTTGCATTCTCGGGCTCAAGCAAAAGAAAGTTCCAAAAGATGAACTCATCGAGACAAACAAATAAATACCTTGAGTTGATGCAGATTGCCCAATATGCTGATCGTAAACCAGATAAACTTAGTGGTGGCCAGCAACAACGGGTTGCCCTAGCACGTGCCTTGGCTGTTAATCCTAACGTTCTCCTCATGGACGAACCCCTCAGTAACCTAGATGCCAAACTTCGCTTGGATATGCGTCAGGCTATTCGCGAAATTCAACACGAAGTTGGTATTACAACTGTCTATGTAACTCACGACCAAGAAGAAGCTATGGCCATTTCTGACCAAATTGCTGTTATGAAAGACAGTGTTATTCAACAAATTGGTCGTCCAAAAAGAGCTCTACCGAAACCAGCAAATGAGATTTGTCAGCAACATTTATTGGTAGAACAAATATAATCCTGCTCGTTTGGAAAAAGCAAGCGACGGAGCTTACATCGTCTTTGAAGATGGTTATTCTCTTCGTATGCCAGCACTAGATCAGGTGGAAGAACAAGCTATTCATGTCAGCATTCGTCCCGAAGAATTTATCCGTGACGAAAACGGACCAATCGATGGAACAATTACTGATAGTGTCTATCTTGGACTCAATACCGAATACTTCATTGAGACAGGATTTGCTTCAAAACTTCAGGTAGTGAAGAATCTACATTTGAAGAAGATTTGAAGAAAAGGAGATCGCGTTCGTTTGCGTATCAATACTCAGAAACTCAATGTCTTCTCTGAAGATGGTTCGCGCAATCTCATAAAAGGAGTCAGCCATGGAGCGTAAAAAACTAAATATCTGGACTGCGTCTTCCTTCTTCATCTTCCTTACTTATCTTGTTTTTCTGGTCTATCCAATTGTTACGGTATTAAAACAGGGCACTGGTACATGAAGGGCATTTCTCTTTAGAAAATTTTGTTACTTTCTTTAGCAAATCGTACTACTCTGAAACCCTTATCAACAGTTTTCAAGGTTTCTGTAACTGCAACAATCACTTCTGTCGTTGTTGGTACCTTGCTAGCTTATCTTTTTCAATGTATGACTTCAAGGGAAAGAATTTTTACAGATTTTAATCATCATTGCATCCATGTCAGCTCCTTTGCAGGTGCCTATTCTTGGATTCTATTGTGGGAAGAAACAGGGGTTATCACAAAGTTTCTAACCAACACACTTCACTTGCCAGGTCTTGACATCTACGGTTTCAAAGGTATTGTGCTTGTCTTTACCTTCAACTCTTCCTCGTCTTTCTTTACGTAGCTGGGACTATGAAGAGTATCGACAACTCCCTCTTGAAGCTGCTGAAAGCATGGGATCTTTCGGTCTAAAACAATTGTAACAGTCGTTTTACCTCTCTTAGTTCCTACCTTACTAGCAGCTGCACTCCTCGTCTTTATGAAGCCTTCTCGGACTTTGGTACTCCGATGTTGATTGGTGAGGGATATCATACCTTCCCAGTCTTGATCTATACACGGTTTATCAGTGAAGTTGAGAGCAACTCTGCCTTTGCATCAGCCTTAGCAATTATGGCGATTACAATCGCCCTAGTTATCTTCCTCATCCAAAAATACGTTTCAAATCCTTTACAGTTTCAGTATGAACTCGCTTCATCAGTGAACCTAAGAAAACGACAAAAGGGAAGATGGCTGCTATTTATGTGACAGTTTATGGCATTATCTTATTCTCTGTTTTGCCTCAAGTTTACTCGATTTACACATCCTTCACTGAAAACATCTGGTATGGTTTTCGTCAAAGGATATTCACTAAACAGCTATAAGACTGCCTCTTAGCCGTATGGGATCTGCTATTTTAATACCATTCGTATCCCTCTCCTTGCCTTGGTTCTAGTTGTTGTCTTTTACGACCTTCATCTCCTATCTTGCAGTTCACAAACGTAACCTGTTACCAACTTAATCGATAGTCTTAGTATGGTACCTTATATCGTACCAGGAACTGTACTCAGTATTGCCTTTATCTCTTCATTCAATACAGGCCTCTTCGGAAGTGGTTTCCTGATGATTACTGGAACAGCCTTCATCGTGATTATGTCCTTATCTGTCAGAAGACTTGCCTATACCATTCGTTCTTCAGTTGCTAGTTTGAACAAATTGCTCCCTAGTATCGAAAGAAGCAGCAGAAAGCTTGGAAGTAGCGTCTCAATACCTTTACTAAAATCACAACCCCAATGATGCTTTCAGGGATCATCTCAGGAGCAATCCTTTCATGGGTAACAATGATTTCGGAACTATCTACTTCCATTCTCTTATATAACGTTAAAGCTAGAACAATGACCGTAGCTATTTACACTGAAGTACTTCGTGGGAATTATGGTTGTGGCAGCAGCCCTATCTACTATCCTCACTATCTTGACAGTTACTTCCTTGTTACTGTTATGAAAAATTTCAAAAATAACAGCATTACGCTCTAGTTTTTCCTACTAAAACAGCCAATTCCCCTGGCTGTTTTATATCTCACTTTTGATTTTTCCCGAATCATCACCTTCGATAAATACAGATTCCTATCAATAGGACATATCTTAGCTGAGTTATATAGATGCAAGATAGGGCTTTTTATGGTAGAATATAGGAAAGTGCTTTCTCAGAAGGAGGGAAAATATGGACAAACAAACCATCGCTGTTTTAGGGGCCTGGTTCTTGGGTACTGCACTGTCACAAGTTCTAAAATGACAACGGACAGCAAGTACGTATCTGGGAGAAATATTCCTGATCAAATTGATGAAATTAATACACAACATACTAACAAAACGCTATTTTAAGGATACTGTATTAGACGAAAAATTGTTGCCTATCATGATTTGGCAGAAACCTTGAAGGGGTTGATGCCGTCTTGTTTTGATGGTGCCAACTAAGGTGACCAGATTGGTAGCTCAACAAGTGGCTGCTGTTTTGGATCATAAAGTGGTTGTCATGCGATGCTTCAAAAGGCCTCGAACCTAATAGCCACAAACGTCTTTCAACCATCCTAGAAGAAGAAATCCCTGAAGAATTGCGCAGTGAGATTGTGGTTGTATCTGGTCCTAGCCATGCAGAAGAAACGATTGTACGTGATATTACCTTGATTACAGCTGCTTCTAAAGATTTACAGACTGCTCAATATGTTCAAAACTCTTTAGCAACCACTACTTCCGCCTTTATACCAATACAGATGTGATCGGGTGGAAACAGCTGGTGCTCTTAAAATATCATTGCCGTTGGTGCAGGTGCCCTTCATGGACTTGGTTGGGGATAATGCCAAGCTGCTATTATCACGCGGGCTGGCAGAAATTACCCGTCTGGGAGTTAAACTTGGAGCAAATCCATTAACTTACAGTGGACTTTCTGGGGTTGGAGATTTAATCGTTACCGGAACTTCTGTCCACTCACGTAACTGGCGTGCAGGAGATGCTCTTGGGCGTGGCGAAGCCTTGGCAGATATCGAAGCAAATATGGGAATGGTCATTGAAGAATTTCAACAACCAAAGCTGCTTACAGTCGCTACAAGAGCTAGGGAGTTTATATGCCTATTACTCAAGCCATTTACCAAGTTGTTTAGTGAAAAATGTTAATATTAAGGATGCCGTTTCTGAACTCATGAGCAATGAGTTCCAAGGCGAAAGAACAGTGGTCTTAGTCACCGTTAGAAAGGAAGCTCATGAAGCAAAAAGTTAGAAAAAGCCGTTATCCCTGCTGCGGGACTTGGAACTCGTTTCCTACCTGCAACTAAAGCTACAGCCAAAGAAATGTTGCCAATCGTGGATAAACCAACCATCCAGTTTATCGTTGAAGAAGCTCTCAAGTCTGGAATTGAGGGACATTCTTGTGGTAACAGGAAAGTCAAAACGTTCTATCGAAGACCATTTCGACTCAAACTTTGAACTCAGAATACAACCTCAAGGAAAAAGGAAAAACCAGACCTTTTGAAACTAGTTGACGAAACAACTGGTATGCGTCTTCACTTCATCCGTCAAACGCACCCACGTGGACTCGAGATGCCGTCTTACAAGCCAAAAGCTTTCGTCGAAACGAACCCTTTGTGGTTATGCTGAGATGACCTCATGGATATCACTGATGACAAAGCTGTTCCATTGACCAAAGCAACTCATGAATGATTGTGAGAAGACTCACGCTTCTACTATCGCCGTAATGCCTGTCCCACACGAAGAAGTTTCTTCATACGGTGTTATCGCTCCTCAGGGTGAAAGGAAACGACGGTCTTTACAGTGTTGAAACCTTCGTTGAAAAACCAGTACCTGAAGATGCACCCAGTGATTCTAGCCATTATTGGCCGTTACCTCCTCACACCTGAGATTTTTGGCATCCTCGAAAGTCAAAAACCTGGTGCAGGAAATGAAATTCAACTAACAGATGCTATCGACACCCTCAACAAAAACTCAACGAGTATTTGCTCGCGAGTTTTAAAGGTGCATTACGATGTCGGAGACAAGTTTGGGTTTATGAAGACTTCCATCAGATACGCCCTTAAACATCCACAAGTCAAAGACCACTGAGGACTACTGATTGATCTTGAAAGAACTTTCGGAGAAAAATAAACAATTTGTCAAACAGTCAGATTTTAACTTAAATCTGGCTTTTTGATATCTAAATCTCAGACCAATCCCTATCCAAAAGCCCTGTTCTAGCCTAATTTCTTGTAAAGAGATGCTTTTTATAGTATAATAATAAAGAGTGAGGAATTCTATGAACAAACATGTAACAAGAATCAAACAAAAAGGACTGGCCTTACTTGGGTCTCTAAAATTAACAATTTCTAAAATGAATACAAAGAAAAAGAGTGGAAAAAATTCTAAGAAGAAAAAGCAAACGCAAACACCATTCGATATCTGGACTTTATTTTCAAAAATTTTACTTGGAATAAAGGCAACTTTTAACACACTTTTCATCCTAGCTTTTATTGGCGGTCTCCTTGGAACAGGGGTTGCCTTGGGAGTATGCTGTTTCTCTCTTTGATCAGGTTAGTGTCCCTCAAACAGAAGATTTGATCAAGCAGGTCAATAATATTTCATCCATCTCTGAAATCCGCTATGCAGATGGTTCCATGATTAGCGCTATCGAAAGCGATCTACTTCGCACATCTGTATCATCAGATGCCATTTCAGATAACCTCAAGCAAGCTATCGTTGCAACCGAGGATGAACACTTTGCAGAGCACAACGGTGTCGTTCTAAAGCGGTTATTCGTGCCAGTCTGGGAAAAATTCATCGGACTGGTTTCTTCCAGTGGAGGATCTACCCCTAACACAGCAGCTCATCAAACAACAAGTAGTTGGTGATGCTCCTACGCTTGCCCGTAAAAGCCAGTGAAATCGTTGACGCCTTGGCCTTGGAAAGAGCCATGCGAGCAAGGACGAAATCCTAACCACCTACCTCAACGTTGCTCCTTTTTGGTCGTAACAATAAAAGGTCAAAATATCGCAGGGCTCAACAAGCTGCAAAGGGATTTTTGGGGTGGATGCAACAAACTGACCATTCCTCAAAGCAACGTCCTAGCAGGTTTTACCAAAGCCCCTATCTCCTACTCACCTTACAGAGTCTACTGGTGAGATGAAGAGCGCAAGAAGACATTGAACTCCGGTATTAGCGCTCAAAAGATGTTCTCACAATATGTACAGGACTGGAGTGCTAAGTCAAGAAGACTATAGAAACCTGCAAGGCTTATGACATTAAGCAAGATTTCTTGCCAGCGAAAATGCCAGCGTAACTCCAGAGGCTTCCTCTACTTCACTGCACTCGATGAGGCTACCAAGATTATGTATGATTATCTGGTGCAAAGGACAATGTTTCTGACCAAGAACTACAGAACAGAATCGATCCGAAAATCTTATCGAGAATTGGCCGAGAAATCCAAAAACGGTGGTTACCTGCTACAACTACCATCGATAAAAACGATTCATACTGCTATGCAAAATGCCGTAACAAACTACGGATACCTTCTAAATGATAGCTCAGGGTCAACCTGAAGTTGGGAATGTCTTGATGGACAATCAAACTGGGGCGATTTTCAGGGGTTTTGTAGGGTGGACGGGATTATCAGACCAATCAAAACAATCACGCCTTCGATACCAAACGTTCCCCTGCCTCCACTACCAAGCCACTGTTGGCCTACGGTATTGCTATCGACCAAGAGCTTATAGGGAAGTGCTAGCATCCTCTCTAACTATCCAACAAACTTCTCTAACGGAACTCCGATCATGCATGTCAACAGTCCTGGAAACAGCCATGATAGACCTTGAAGAAGCTCTGACTATTCTTGGAACATCCCAGCCTACTGGACCTACAGAATGCTCCGTGAAAAAGGGGTTTGATGTCCGTTCTTATATGGAAAATGGGCTATGAAATCCCAGAATATGGCATTGAAAGTCTTCCTATGGGAGGAGGAATTGAAGTTACTGTAGCCCAGCATACCAATGGCTACCAAACGCTAGCTAACAATGGTACTTTTCTATCATAAAATACATGATCTCAAAAAATTGAGGAAAACGAGTGATGAGGTTCTATGAACATCAGGCTAAACCCATCAAAGTATACTCTAAAGCTACACGCAACCATTATGCAGAGTCTGCTAAGAGATGTGCTTTCATCTCGAGTTACTACAAACTTCCAAACGGATCTGGCTATCAATTTCCAGTCTCAGCAGGTGCTGACTGGATCGGAAAAACTCAGTACAAGCAATGAAGAAGAGGAGATATGTGGCTCATGGTCTCTACTCCAAGATTAACTCTGGGAGGCTGGGTTGGACTGACGACAACAGTTCTCTAGCCCAGGAGCTTACTACCGCAATGCAAAATATATGGCTCATCTGGTCAAATGCCATTCAGCAAGCAGCCCCTTCTGGCAGGGTTCCAGAACGTTTCAAACTCGATTCAAGTGTCACTTCATCACAAGTCCTCAAATCAACTGGTCAAAAGCCAGGAAGGTGACTATTAATGGAAAAAGAAATTAATCTGAGCGGAGAAACGGTGACTAGCTACTGGGCAAACCAAGCTGAGTGCTCCAACTACTAGTACAAATTTGCTATTGGTGGGAGCGATTCTGACTACACAAAATGCTTGGAACACCATTTTAGGAAGTCTACCAAAAAGCATCTTCTTCCTCATCAAACAATAGCAGTAACAATAACAACAATCGTAATAATACTTCTAATAGTAACGGGAACAGTAATAGTAGCCTCTAGTTCCAATAGCAGAAGTAGCAATCAACGACGCTAACTAAACAAGCACAATTATTGAGTGGAGAAAGAAATGATTTTTCTCACTCTCTTTTTCTTTTTTCATTTCATGGGTACAATAGCAACATGAATAAATCATCAAAAATATTTTTAAAGGAACCATTTATTCTCTCCTATCTGGCTTGATCTCGGGGGATCTGCGGAATTTTGAAGTACTTTTTCACATTATCAAGTATCTTCAGGGTGGATTACTTCATGCGTCTACTCGTCGCTGGTAGTTTCGTAATCGTCTTATCTAGTATAAAACTCCGGTCCCAGATCTTCGAGATCTGGAAAAATCGAAACAATTACCTTCCTTTTCTCGCCTATGCTATCTTGAGGATCTTCTCCGTACAATTTTTCTTTTATCTCTGTGTGAGTACTCCCAACGCCTACAGCTACAACCATCCTACAATTTATCAGTCCTAGTCTTCATTCTTATCTACAACCGCATTATCTACAAAGAAAAAGCTTCTAAAAAGCGATCTTCTATGTTCTGATCTGCTATGCTTGGGTCTTTTTGATGGCTACCAAAGGCGATTTGTCTAAGCTATCCATCACTCCTCTTGCTTTTACTGACTGGACTTCTCAGTGCCCTAGGCGTCATGTTCAATGTCATCTTACCTCAACGTTTCGCTAAAAATACGGTTTTGTGCCAACTGTTGGCTGGGGAATGATTATCGCTGGACTTTTAGTAATTTTCTCTACCCCGTTTATAAGATTAGCTTCAGGTTGATGCCATCAGTATCTGTGTTTGTTTGACTATTGCCTTTTTGGGAACTGCCTTTGCCTTTTTCCTATCCATGAAGGCCGTCTCTCTCGTTTCCCCATTGGTGGTGTCAGTCGTTAGCTGCAAGACCTCCTATCCTCTGCTATCCTCAGTGTCCTTTTCCTTGGCATGGTTCTGGATGGTTTCCTTGGTACTAGCCATGATTTTTGATTATCGTTCCTATGGTTTTTCTTGTCCATCGAAGAATCTAAATCCAAGAATTAAACACCTTCTTTTAACACTTCAGGCTTCAAAATTGAAGCCTTTTTGATGAATAATAAGCATCACACAAGAGTGAGGAGACACCTATGACTGCTACAAAAATGATGCACATGAAATTATCCAATTTATCGCAAATGCTGAAGAAAAAGACAAGTGTAAAAGTGACCTTTTGAGGACAACTTGCCGGAGCTATCCCTGCTTCTGTTATCAAGCTTGAAATGTTCTCTTTGGAGACTGGAAAGATATCGCTCCCACTTCTTGATGGACTAACGAAAACAAGGACTATGTTGTTGAACAAGACGCTCGCTCAACCGCTGCTCCTTGATAAACGTGATATCAATGCTCGTATCGAGGCCAGGCGCTATCATCCGTGACCAAGTTGAGATTGGTGACAATGCTGTTATCATGATGGGTGCTGTTAGCTCAATATCGGTGCTGAAATCGGTGCTGGCACTATGATTGATATGGAGCTATTCTGGGTGGACGTGCTATTGTCGGTAAAATAGTCACGTGAGTGCAGGCGCTGTTCTTGCCGGGTGTTATCGAGGCCAGCTAGTGCTTTAAAGAGCCTGTCCGTGTCGGTGACAATGTTCTCATCGTGCTAACGCTGGTTATCGAAGGTGTTCAAATTGGTAGCGGTTCTGTTGTTTGCAGCAGGCGCTATCGTCACTCAAGATGTTCCAGAAAAGTGTTGTGGTGGCTGGGGTCCCAGCTCAGTGTTATCAAAGAAATCGATGGCCGACCCAGCACAAAAACAGCGCTAGAAGATGCGCTTCGTACCTTGTAATTAGTAACAGAGGCGGAAATATTTCCAGCCTTTATCATGATTAATAGAAGGAAATTAGATATGTTGAGATTTAATTCAAACTCGACTGCGATCTTCACCAAATTCCTGAGATTGGTTTAGAAGAATTCAAGACTCACGCTTATTTACTCAATGTCATTGAGAATTAACAACTGACAAGGATTTTGTTCAGATTCGTACTTGGCGAACAGGTATTTTAGTTTACTTGCAGGGAAGTCAGCCAGAACGTACCATTGGCTGGCGGACAGACATCGATGGACTCCCCAGTCGTTGAACAAACAGGTCTTCCTTTTGCCTCTCAGCACCTGAGACCGTAGTGCATGCTTGTGGACCCAATGATTTTCACGATGACCATTGCCCTTGGAAGTCTCGGACGATGCATTAGAAAAACAACTAAAAACAATCTCCTCTTCCTCTTCCAACCTGCAGAAGAAACGAACGGTGGTATGCTCATGTATGAAGATGGGGCCTTTGGCGACTGGTTGCCTGACCAATTCTATGGGCTCATATTCGTCCAGACCTAAAGTTGGACAGATTGCGACCAATACCCACTTACACTCTTTTGCTGGAACATGTGAAGTTAAGATTCGCTTTGAGGTAAAGGCGGACGCTGCCTTTTCCACATCAAAGCAAATGACGCTCTGAGTTGCAGCTAGCTACTTTTCAGCGACCCAAGTCCAGTCGGTTGTCAGCCGTAATGTCGATCCTATCGAGGAGCTGTCGTCACTTTCGGTGTTTTTCAGCTGGAACAACCAATAATGTCATCGCTGATACAGCTTTTCTTGCATGGAACCATTCGAGCTCTCACATAGCATGAGCCTCTTGGTTCAAAAACGTGTCCAAAGCTATCGCTGAAGGTGTGCAGCTGCTTTTGATATGGATGTGGAGATCGAACTCAAGCAGGGAGGTTGTTACGAGTAGAAACAACCTGAGACTAGCGGGAATTGATGACCTTCTTTGATGAAAAAGAGGGGCATTGAACTAATCGATATCGAACCTGCCATGACGAGGGAGGACTTTGGGTATCTTCTTTCAAGGTTCCTGGCGTCATGTTCTGGCTTGGAATTGATGAGTCCCTATGCTCTTCACCATCCACAGATGAGTCCTGGGAAGAGCTCTGGCAATTGAGGTCGAGGCTGTCTCAAGCTTTTTAGCAAAAAGCTGCGGAGTAAACAATGAAAAGCCCTACGCAAGCGGGTCTTGCAAGAACTCAAATCTCTATCAGCCGAAGAAAAGGAAGTCATGGACGCTGGTTGACTGAGCAACTACTCCCTACATCCCTTCTACAAGGAAGCAAAAACCATCGCTACTTACCTGTCTTTTTCCTCATGAATTTCAGACAGCTAGACTCATTGAACAAGCTCAAAAAGATGGGAAGACAGTTCTCATTCCCAAAAACTTATCCACAAGGGAAAATGGACTTGGTGCTCTATAGAACCAGAGAAACTCGAAAGAAATTCTGGACTTCTTGAACCGCAGGAAGCTATTGTCTTTGAGCCCTCTCAGATTGACTTGATCCATGTTCCTGGTCTAGCTTTCAATCCTTCTGGCTATCGGGTTGGCTATGGTGGTGGCTACTACGACCGCTACTTGGAGCATTTACTGGTCACACCATCAGCACACTTTATCCTTGTCAGATTCAGGACTTCCAGCCTGATCCACACGATATTCCCGTTGAGGAGGTACTCATCTATGAAAGAGATTTTTGATCGTCGTTATCCTGTCACGAGCTTCTTTCTCCTCGTGACAAGCCTGGTTTTTATACTCATGTTTCTAACCAGTGGTTTCAATTACACAAGCGCAGCCACCTTGTATACATTCAGACTGTTTTATCCCAGCAATCAAGGCCATGCCTGAACAAATTTGGCGCCTATTCTCAGCAACCTTTGTCCACATTGGCTTGGAGCTTTTTAGTCAATATACTATCCCTTTACTTCTTGGGACGTCAGATGGAGCAAATCTTTGGTTCCAAACAGTTTTTCTTTATCTACCTTCTATCAGGTATGATGGGAAATCTCTTTGTCCTAGTTTTTAGTCCCAATGCTATCACTGCGGGCGCTTCAACTGCGCTCTACGGCATGTTCGCCTCTATTGTCGTTCTCCGTTATGCCTCACGCAACCCCTATCTTCAACAGCTTGGTCAATCCTATCTCTCCCTCTTAGTGATTAACCTAGTGGGTAGTATTTTAATACCTGGTATCAGCCTTGCTGGACATGTGGGTGGTGCCGTAGGTGGTGCATTGCTGGCTATCGTCTTCCCAGTTCGAGGCGAACGAAAGATTTACAGCCCAGGCCAACGTGGTCTAGCAGCCTAGCCTGTTGCTTTATCAGCTCTACTTTTTATCGGACTATTCTAGAACAAGAAAAACCGTTGGAGTTCTCACATTGAGAAGTTTCGATGGTTTTGAATCATGTTGAAAAAGTAGTTTAAAACCCATTATTGTCGCTGAGTTCTTTTCGAGACCAGTGGCCTGATTTTTCAGGCGTCGTTCTTGCGTTTCAAGGTCAAGCTCGACTAAACCATAACGGTTTTTATAGCTATTGAGCCATGACCAGCAATCAATAAAGGTCCAGATCAAGTAGCCTTTACAGTTAGCACCATCTTCAATGGCACGATGAAAAGCTCACGAAAGGGTGACCCCTGACAAAAAGTCAATACGGTAATCATCCTGAATCATACCATTCTCACGGAATTTATCTTCACCTTCAACGCCCATCCCATTCTCTGTCAACATCCACTCGATATTGTCATAGTTTTCCTTGATGTTTTGAGCGATATGGTAAATCCCTTGCTCGTAGATTTCCCAACCGCGGTGGGGATTGATCTTACGACCAGGCATGACGTAAGGTTCATAGAAATGTTCTGGTAAGAGCGGACTGTCAGGATGCTTAGCAAAACGCGGCGCCATGACACGCAAAGGTTGATAGTAGTTCACTCCCAGGAAGTCAACTGTATTCTCACGAATGACTTCCAACTCTTCGGCCGTGTACTCTGGTAACAAGTCATGCTCAGCCAAAATTTCCACTAACTCTTCTGGATATGATCCTAAAACAGACGGATCTAGGAAAGATTGTGCCTGAAAGAGGTCGGCAATGCGAGTTGCTTTTACATCGGCAGGATGCTGGCTACGTGGATAGGCTGGTGTCAAGTTGAGAACAATTCCAATCTTAGAACCAGCAAGACTTCATGACAGGCCTTAACTGCAAGAGTGCTGGCTAGTTGGGTATGATAGGCAACCTTTACTGCTGCTTTGGCATCTACTTTATGAGGATAATGGGCATCATAGAAATAGCCGAACTCAACAGGAACGATAGGCTCATTGAAGGTAATCCATTGATCCACAAGGTCGCCATAGGTCTCAAAACAGAAAACGAGCATAGTCTTCATAAGCCTTAATAGTTGCCTTATTTTTCCCAACCATCGCCCATCCTCTTGAAGGGCGAAAGGCAGGTCAAAAGTGATAAAGATTGACTAAAGAGACGTATGTCCCTGGCCTTTGATAGCCTCAAAAGACCTGACGGTGAAAAGCCACCCCTTGAGGATTGACTTTCTCACGCCCCTGTGGGAAAAATACGAGACCACTGGATAGAAGTTCGAAAGGCTGTGTGACCAGTTTCTAACAAAAGTTCGATATCCTTTTCCCAGTTTTCATAGAAGGTCGACGTTTTGTCTGGTCCAATACCATTGTAGTAACGATTTGGTTCTACTTGATACCAATAATCCCAGAGATTATCTCCCTTTCCGTCACCAGGCACTCGTCCTTCTGTCTGTGGCCAGAAGTTGAGGAACCCCAGACAAAATCCTTTGGAAATTTTTAGCATAGTACTCTCACGCTGCTTTATTTCAAACTGCGGCTGTTTCAGTTTGCTCTTTGATTTTCATTGAGTTTCTCTATTATAGAGAAAAACAAGGCAAAAACTAGTTACATTTTTGTCTTGTTTTTTTCTTCTGATTATAGATTTTATTTGTTGGTTAAGATTTCAAGAGTTTCAAGCAAGTTATCTGCATGAACTTCAATCGTATCTCCTGTCGCCTTGATCTTCACTTCTACGATCCCGTCGGCTGCTTTTCTTACCAACAGTGATACGAATTGGAAGGCCGATCAAGTCGCTATCGCTGAATTTAACTCCGACACGTTCGTTACGGTCATCTGTCAAGACTTCGTAGCCTTTGTTAACTAAGGCTTCTTCGATACGATTAGTCAATTCAAGACTTGCTTCGTCCTTGACATTAACTGGAATCAAATGCACATCAAACGGAGCCAATTCTTTAGGGAAATTGATTCCCTCAAGCGTAACGGTATTCACCTTTTAGGAGTTTTGTTAACAAAGAGACGAGCGTGTTGCTCCATAACTGCTGAAAGGAGACGGCTGACACCGATACCGTAGCAACCCATGATGATTAGCACAGCACGGCCATTTTCATCCAAGACATCTGCTCCCATACTTGCTGAGTAACGAGTACCCAGTTTAAAGATGTGACCAATCTCGATACCACGCGCAAAGTTGAGAACACCTTGTCCGTCTGGAGAAATTTCACCTTCACGAACTTCACGGATATCCACATACTCGGCAGTGAAGTCACGACCTGGGTTTACACCAGTCAAGTGGTAACCATCTTCGTTGGCACCAACAACAGCATTGTGGCTATCTTGTACCTTGCGGTCAGCGATAATCTTAACATTTTCTGGAAGATTTACTGGGCCAAGAGAACCAAAGTCTGCTCCCAACAATTCTTTCACTTCTGCCTCAGTTGCAGGTTCCAAGAAATCTGCTCCAAGGTAGTTTTTCAATTTGACTTCATTGAGCTGGTCATTGCCAACGAGTAAAGCCACAACTGGCTCCTCATCTGCGATATAAACCAAGGTCTTGATGGTTTGCTCTTCAGAGACATTCAAGAAGGCTGCGACTTCATCAATCGATTTGACACCTGGTGTTTCCACGCGAGCCACTTGATCTTCAGTCACAACACGATTGCTTGGTTTATACTCGTTGGTTGCCATTTCCAAGTTAGCTGCATAGCTTGATTCACTTGAGTAGGCAATGGTATCTTCACCAGAAACCATCCATTTCAGCAATTCTGCCTTGATTTCTTCTTGCACTTCTGCAGGAATCTCGTCAAATGATGCGACAGACTTGTCTAAAACTACCCAACGGTCAAGATCTGTACGAGCAGGTGTGATGGCCATAAATTCTTGGCTATCCTTACCACCCATGGCTCCACCATCACCGATGATGGCTTTAAAGTCCAAAACCACTACGAGTGAAGATACGCTCATAGGCTGCCTTTGTACTCATCATAAGTTACATCCAAGCTATCGTAGTTAGCGTGGAAGCTATAACCATCTTTCATGATGAATTCACGCGTACGAAGAAGTCCATTACGTGGACGTTTTTCATCACGATACTTAGGCTGGATTTGGTACAAGTTCAGTGGCAATTGCTTGTAAGACTTGACAGAATCACGGACAATAGCTGTGAAGGTTTCTTCGTGAGTAGGCCCCAAGATAAAGTCTGACTTCTCACGGTTTTTTTCAATTTGTACAAGTCCTCACCGTAAGTTTCATAACGACCAGATTCACGCCAAAGGTCAGCACTAAGAAGGGCTGGAGCCAACATCTCAACAGCACCAATCTTGTCAAACTCTTGACGCATGATTTTCTTAGCTTTTTCGATAACACGGTTAGCAAGTGGTAGGTAAGAGTAAACACCTGCTGATACTTGACGAACATAACCAGCACGCAACATAAGGGCATGGCTGATAACTTGAGCATCGCTTGGCATTTCGCGAAGCGTTGGGATAAGCATTTTACTTTGTTTCATAATGACTCCTCTATTTCTTAAAAGAAGGTACGCATGATGTCGTTCCATGTCACGGCGAGCATCAAAACGACCATAATGACAACTCCGACCAGAGTGACATAGGTTTCAATTTCTTGTTTTAGTGGTTTTGCGGCGAATAGCCTCAATAATATTGAGCACAATTTTTTTCCACCGTCGAGCGCAGGGATTGGAATCAGATTGAAAAATTCCGATATTGATGGAAATCATAGCCAAGAAGTACAAGACATTTTTCCAGTCCGTTCTTGGCAGCATCGCTACTTGCCTTAAAGATAGCAACGGGACCGCCTAGTTTATTCAAATCTGGTTGGAAGATCAAGCTTTTCAAAGCATTGAGAATTCGCAAGGCTGAATCAGCCGCAGTTGTAAATCCACCCATAAACATAGACCAGATATCTGATTTGAGTCTCGGCTGGACACCCAAGATATAACGCCCTTGGCTTTCCTCAGGTGTCACACTCACTTGTTTTTCAGTTCCATTTTCAGAGACTGTCACATCCAAAACGGGAGCTGTTTTGTCCTTGGTTTCTGCATCAACCGCCTGGATCAGATCTGACCAGTTTGAAATCTCATAACTTCCGACCTTAGTGATTTGGACCGTATTTTCAACTCCAACCTTAGCCAAAGCGCTATCTGGAATAATATTGAAATTGTTCGTTTGCGTATCACGAACGCCACCTTGCATGAAAATCAAGATCCAGAAGACGATAACTCCTAGGATAAAGTTATTCATAGGGCCTGCAAAGTTGGTAATCAATTTGCCCCAGACAGTCGCATTTTGATATTGGACGTCTAAAGGAGCGATACGAACTTCCGTTCCATCAGCTTCCACAATGGTTGCATCATGGTCAACTGAGAAAGTCTTTTCCTCTTCCAAGACCAAGCCTCTAATAAAGAGTTTATCCTCAAAATCAAACTGAGTAACCTGCATGGGTAAAGCAGTCTGGTCAAGCTTTTTCCCAGAGAGATTGATACGCTTGACCTTACCATCCGCTGCCAATGTTAGACTTGCAGGGGTTCCAGTCTTAATCTCTGTCGTATCTTCACCCCAACCTGCCATACGAACGTAACCACCCAGTGGCAGGAGACGAATAGTATAAGCAGTCCCATCTTTCCCGATATGGGCAAAGATTTTGGGACCCATTCCAATGGCAAATTCACGCACGAGAATGCCAGACTTCTTGGCAAAGTAAAAATGTCCGAACTCGTGAACCACCACGATAATTCCAAAAACAAGGATAAAGGTTAGTAATCCTATCATTTAATTTCTATTTACCTTTCCTTAAAATAAGCCAAAGAGATGCATAATAGGGAAAACGACTAGCATACAGTCAAAACGATCCAGTACCCCACCATGACCAGGGATAAACTTGCCTGAATCTTTGACACCAAAGTGGCGTTTCATGGCACTTTCAATCAAATCCCCCAACTGACCGGCTAGACTAAAGAAAATAGCAAAGACCATCATTTTGTAAATCCCATAAGGTAAAGCGACAGTGCTATCAACTAGCATAAAGATCAAAGTCACTAGCATAGCAGCCAAGATACCTCCTATAGCACCCTCTATGGTCTTGTTAGGGGAAACTCTCGGAGCCAGTTTTCTCTTACCAAACTTCATCCCTACCAGATAAGCACCACTATCAGTTGCCCAAACCATACACAGTCCCAAAAGAGCCTTATCCAAACCTGCAATACGAGCATCGACCAAAGCATTAAAGCCAAAGCCAACATAAAAACTCATGGCAATCGGAAAAACAGCATCCTCAATGGTATAGTTCTTGCTAAAAACCGTTGCTCCTAGCAAAATGAGAATCACGACACTATAAGCAACAACGTTCCCATCTACAGGCAAAAACTTCAAGTAATTTTCCAAGGGAATGGTTAGAAAAAAGGTTGCTAGTAAGGTCAAGAGTCCTTCAGGTGTCATGGTATTTAACCCCTTCATGCGAAGCAACTCATGGACTCCCAACATAGCCACAAGTCCCATGACAATCTGGAGCCATAATCCCCCAATCGCTAAGATTGGTATAAAGATAGCCAAGGCTAAGATAGCAAAGAGAGTTCTCTTTTGTAAATCCTTTATCATAATATCTCCTACACTCCTCCAAAGCGACGGTTGCGACGATTGTACTCGATGATAGCTTCTTTCAAGGCTTCCTCATCAAAGTCAGGCCACAAGACATCCGTGAAATAGAGCTCGCTATAAGCAGCCTGCCAAGGCAAGAAATTACTCAAACGAAGCTCCCCACTGGTTCGGATAATTAAGTCCGGGTCACGCAAAGTTTTTCGGCAAACGCCCCTGTAAAGAGGTATTCTCCAATCAACTCTTCTGTGATACCACCAGGGTTGATTTTAGCATCTAAAACATCCTGCGCAATTAGCTTGACAGCTTGTGTAATCTCAGCTCGTCCGCCATAATTAAGGGCAAAATTGAGAATCAATCCTGTATTTAACTTAGTCAGCTCTTCTGCCTTTTTCAAGGCATCAAAAGTCTGTTTTGGTAAACGATCAGTCTCCCCGATCATTTGAATCTTCATGTTTTTTTGGTGCAATTCGGGGACATACTTATCATAAAATTCAACAGGTAAGTTCATGATAAATTTGACTTCCTGATCTGGACGGGTCCAGTTTTCAGTTGAAAAGGCATAGACTGTCAAGGCTTTGACGCCCATATCACTAGCAGCAATCGCTACCTTTCTTAAAGCATCCATTCCAGCCTTATGGCCAAAGACTCTCGGTTGCATCCGTTTTTTAGCCCAACGGCCATTCCCATCCATGATCACACCGATGTGGTCTGGCACCATTGTGGGGGGTTCTATTGCTTTATCTTTTTTTAAAAATCCAAGCATGATTGTATTCCTATTCAAAAAAATCTATCATTTCATTATACCATATTTTTTTCACTTTTTCTTCTATTATCATCCATTATTCTAAGGCGAAATTTTCCATATATATCCTGCATCTCCAGTATATCAAGCCTTGCAATTCCTAAAGAAAGTTGATACAATAAAACCATAGAGATTCAATCCTTGTTCAGTCACAGGGATTTTTTATTGAAAGGATTTTATCATGTCAAAGACACTCCAACGTAAAAAAACAATTGAGAAACAGCCTTCGTCGCTCAGGTGCTTTTTCAAATACTGTAAACAAGGTTATCGAAGAAACAAAGAAAGTCGTGAAACATGCTGAAAAAGCGGCAAGTGATGCAGGTAAAACTGTCTCTAAGAAGGTTGAAAAAACTGTAGAAGTAACTAAAGAACAAGCACAAAAAGTTGCTACTTCTGTAGAAGATTTCGCAGCTAACCTAGGGGGACTTTCAGTTGACCGCGCTAAGACTTTCTACGATGAAGGGATCAAGTCTGCTGCTGACTTCAAAAAAACTGGACAGAAAAAAAGAACTCCCTTGCCTTGAAAAGGAATTGGTCCAGCTACTATCAAGAAATTAAAAGAAAACGGCATTAAGTTCAAGTAATCTTTCTTGTTCCTTGCTTTTCCGTCAAAAACTTGTTAAAATAAAGCCATTAGAGGTGTTTTGAGTCCCACATTTTACAGAAAGTGGCGGTGCTGAGAAGTCCACAAATGTGTCAAAACTGGTTACTAATGGATGAAATTAAAAATTGAAATATAAATCTTTTTGTTTCCTTTTAGGACTAGACAGCGAATTGCAGGCTGTACTTAAGTACGGCAAGACGAGCTAACGACGTCATAAAAGAGAAACAAGAAGATTAAAGTTGCGGGCATCTGCCCGAAATTGGGTGGTACCGCGGATAAACATATTCGTCCCTGTCAGATTGATGACAGGGGCGATTTTTCTTTTACACCCCTAGCAAAAGGAAGTTGTCATGAAGCAATCTTTTAACACCAGCAAGCTCTACTTTGGTTTTCCTATCTTCATCTTAGGCTATCAGGACCAGAACTTTGGGCACAATATTACGACCTGCAGTTCCTCATATAGCCTGGGCGATTGGTTAGTCATCGGGGTTGGTTCTGAGGAAAATGCGGCTGACCAGATTAAGCATTACCAGAAGTTCACTGTGAACATCCCTGACGAAAACCTCATGCTTAAGATGGAGCAGGCTGGCTTTATCAGTCATCGGGAGAAATTGAAACACCTGGGGCTTGACTATGAGATTTCTGAACGGACTCAGGCTCCGATTTTGGAGGCTTGTCCAGTCGTTTTGGATTGTCAGGTAGATCGAATTATCGAGGAAGATGGCATCTGCCATATCTTTGCCAAGATTCTCGAACGACTGGCGGATCCAGAGCTCTTAGATGACAAGGGGCATTTTATAAATGACCGCTTTGCACCGACTTACTTTATGGGGGACGGCCACCAGCGTGTTTATCGTTATCTAGATGACCGAGTGGACCCTATGGGGAGCTTCATTAAGAAAGCGAGGCAGAAGAATGACAAGAGCAACATTACCTGAACGAATCGAAACAGAGCGTCTAGTCTTACGAGTCCGTACAGTGGCGGATGCTGAGGATATTTATGCCTACGCTAGTCTCCCAGAAGTCTCTTACCCAGCAGGTTTTCCACCCGTCAAGACCTTGGAAGATGAGATTTATTATCTGGAGCATATCCTTCCCAAGCGCAATCAAAAGGATAATCTCCCAGCAGGCTATGGAATTGTGGTCAAAGGGACTGATAAAATCATCGGCTCTGTTGATTTCAACCATCGCCACGAAGATGATGTGCTGGAGATTGGCTATACCTTGCACCCCGACTATTGGGGCCGAGGCTTTGTGCCCGAAGCGGCACGTACCTTGATTGACCTAGCTTTTAAAGAATTGGGGCTTCACAAGGTAGAATTGTCTTGCTTTGGCTACAATGTCCAAAGTCAACGAGTCGCAGAGAAGCTTGGTTTTACCCTCGAAGCTCGCATAAGAGATCGCAAAGATGCCCAAGGCAATCGCTGTGATGATTTGATATACGGCTTGCTGAAGAGTGAGTGGGAGGCGGATTGATGCATGTTTTCATCATTGGAGCTCCAGCCTCAGGGAAAATGACCATTGGTCAGGAACTTTCGAAACTCACCGGTGCGACTCTCTTTTTCAACCATCAACCAATAGATTTCGCACTCGAAATCTATCAGGATTTTACAGAAGAAATGTGGGAATTTGTTCGTAGCGTTAACTTTTCTTTTCTTGGAACAAGCGCCAGGCATCATCGGTCGGTGATTTTAACAGGTGTAACTGATTTTTCAAATCAATACCATCTGATGTATTTGAAGGATATTCAAGATTTATTAAATGAGTATCATCAAGAGATTCTCTTTGTTGAATTAGAAACGTCTCTTGAGGAGCGCTTACGTCGCAATCGGACGGAGAATCGGTTGAAATACAAACCCTTGAAACGGAATTTTGAGGTATCTGAAAGAGAAATTTTAGAGACTGATAAAACAGATCAACTTAATTCTCAAAAGCAACCGAGTGGTCTTCACCACTACCTGAAAATTGATAATACGAATCTGTCTGCAGAAGAAGTCGCAAAGCAGATTCAAGAAAAAATGAAAACAATAGAGAAAGGACAAATACATGTCTAAAGAACTTTAAGAAGACGTTCTCAAGACTCAAGGAGTTCAAAAGGTTATGCCTTATTCAATCGTGATTCCTACCACCAAACGTTACTGGTAAACTCCACCTTGCTTACGCTTTGGACACAACCTTCAAAGTCAACGAATCGCTGAGAAAGTGGTTTTTCCCATTAATGCTTGTATCTCTAAGGCAGTCGAGATAGGAACTATTGAAGAATGAGTTAGAGGAGAAATAGATGCCTAAAAAGAAAAATAGAAAAAAAGAATTAAAACGCCAGCAAAAGTTGGATATCAAAGTTATTTCTGAAGAAGAGGCTGCTTGGACAGAAATCATGGCCAAAAATCCAACTTTTGTAGAACGTCGGACCATTCAAAATTTCGATGAACTACATACAGCAGTGATGCAATATGCTGATGAACACGGAGAGTATCCAGATGTTCAGCTAATCAATTACCAACTGAAACATGGAATTTTTGACTGGCATGAAGATCATGCTTTATTTAGAGAAGCTATGCATACTCCGAATACACAGAAGCGAAATAAACTGTTAAAGCAAGTTTTAAAAATCAATCCAGATTATTTTGCTGCTGATTTCCACCTATTCTTATCAGAAGTTGAAGATTTTGATTTGCCAAGCTTTAAAAAAGTATTGGATTTTGAAATTCTAGTTTTAGAAAAATGGAAAATGAACGGATACAATAGTTGGAATTATTTTGAAGCACGCCCTATCCTGTCTGCTCTTATGTTTCTTATTGAATATTATATGACGGAGAACTTAAATTATAAGGCTTTTAGAATTGATTAATCTATATTTGAGTAAGCGACCAGAACGTTTTTCCTCCTAATTTTGTCTTCTGTATGCTTTCCTTGTATCATATTACTGGTCAGGAACTAAAGGTTGAACGTTTCTATCGTGAAGAATTGAATAAAGGGAAACGGGATGATACCATTCTTATTCATGCCATCATCTCTGCTTTTTCTCAAGGGAAAATTGAGGAAGCCAGTCAGCTATTTGCAAAATTAGTGGAAATCAATGATGAAGCTGTTGAATTCTTTATAGAGGAAGATTGGCAATTCAAAGTTATAGATATCGAAGACCAAGAATGCTATTGTCCAAATTCAATTGAATCGATACAAGCTAGTTTGTACCCTCTGTTTGATTATTTACTAGAAAATATTATTTTAACAAAATTTCTAACAAACGAGGCCAAGAAGTTCCGTCGTAAACCAGTATTTTCGAAGCATTCCAGTATGATAAAAACTTTATCCGAGGTAAACAACTGGTACTCCTTTATGAGCGAGGAAAAAATGAAGGGAATCCGGATGGATCTTGTTCACATCTTTGTTGAAAATGGGATTCGTAGGTCTACAGATTTCAAAAAATGGACCGAAAAAGAAGTTCTCGCTTTGAAGGGAATTGGTCCCGCTACCGTTCAAAAACTGAAAGAAAACGGTATACAGTTTAAGAACGAGAAGTAATTGTTTATTGAAGGGAGGAGGTGGAATTGGCTTGAATGAAATTTCTAATTTCATCCTGTATACTACACCCAATGGCGACGTTCAGCTAGATATCCTTTTACAAGATGAAAATCTTTGGTTAACTCAAAAAGGTCTTGCGGAGCTCTTTGGAGTTGAACGAAGTGTCATTACAAAGCACTTGAAAAACATTTATGATAGTGGTGAGTTGGATAAGGTGTCAACTTGTGCAAAATTTGCACAGGTTCAACAAGAGGGAAATAGAACTGTCCGACGTGAACTTGAATATTACAATCTGGATGCTATCATTTCAGTTGGCTATCGTGTAAATTCCAGCAAGGCTACTCAATTTAGAATTTGGGCAACTAAGACCTTGAAAGAATTTATCATCAAAGGTTTTGTTTTTAGATGATGAACGCTTGAAACAAGGACAGACAGTTTTCGGACAAGATTATTTCCGTGAGCTTTTAGAACGGATTCGTTCTATTCGTTCTAGCGAGCGCCGAATTTATCAACAAATTACGGATATCTTTGCTGAATGTGCCATAGATTATGATAGAAACTCAGATATTACTAAAAACTTCTATGCTATGGTGCAAAATAAATTTCATTATGCAATTACTGGAAGTACGGCTGCAGAAATTATCTATCAGCAAGCCGATGCTAGTAAAGAAAAAATGGGATTAACTACTTGGAAGAATGCACCTGATGGACGAGTTCTCAAATCAGATGTAACTGTAGCCAAAAATTATTTGCAAGAAAAAGAAATTCGACAACTAGAGCGAACTGTTACAGCCTATTTTGATTATATCGAGAGTTTGGTTGAGCGCCGTAATACTTTTACAATGCGAGGATTGGCAGATAGTATTGATCGTTTTCTATCTTTTAATGAGTACGAAATTTTAGAAGGAAAAGGAAGTATTTCCAAGAAACAAGCAGACTCAAAAGCCATCCAGGAGTATGAAAAATTTAACCGCACTCAACAAATCATATCAGACTTTGATAAACATATTATGAAGATAATGAGAGAAAGTTAATGTAAAATTTTTTTCACCGTTTCTTTGCTTATAGAAGATAATGATAAAAACAAGATGAGTTGAATCAAAGTTTATCTCCTACATACTAATTTTTATTTAAAGATATTAACTAGAAAGGACACACACATGTCTAAAGAACTTTCACCCTAAATACAATCCAGCCGAGGTTGAGGCTGGTCGTTACCAAAAATGGCTTGACGAAGATGTTTTCAAGCCTTCAGGCGATAAAAAGGCTAAGCCTTATTCAATCGTCATTCCACCACCAAACGTAACTGGGAAACTCCACCTTGGTCACGCTTGGGATACTACTTTGCAAGATATCATCATCCGTCAAAAACGCATGCAAGGCTTTTGATACGCTTTTGGCTTCCAGGGATGGACCACGCTGGGATTGCAACTCAGGCTAAGGTTGAGGAGCGCTTGCGTGGCGAGGGCATTAGTCGTTATGACCTCGGTCGTGAAAAATTCCTTGACAAAGTCTGGGAATGGAAAGACGAATATGCCACTACTATCAAGGAACAATGGGGCAAGATGGGTCTCTCTGTAGACTACTCTCGCGAACGTTTCACGCTTGACGAAGGTTTATCAAAAGCTGTTCGTAAGGGTCTTTGTGACCTTTATAAAAAAGGCTGGATCTACCGTGGTGAATTTATCATCAACTGGGAGCCCTCAGCAGCTCTTGTACTGATATCGAGGTGATTCACAAGGATGTCGAAGGTGCCTTCTACCACATGAACTACATGTTGGAAGATGGTTCACGCGCCCTTGAGGTAGCGACAACTCGTCCTGAGACCATGTTTGGGATCGCTGCCGTTGCGGTCAACCCAGAAGATCTACGCTACAAGGACTTGATTGGTAAAACGTTATCCTTCCAATCGCTAATAGCTGATCCCAATCGTTGGAGACGAACACGAGATCCTGAGTTTTGGTACTGGTGTCGTGAAAAATCACTCCTGCCCACGATCAAGCGACTTCTGGTTGGTCAACGCCACACCTTCACAAGTTAACGTCATGAACGACGACGGAACAATGAACGACTTGGCTCGTGAACTTTGCAGCAGTATGGATCGTTTTGAAGCTCGTAAGCACAGTCGCTTTGCAGTGGAAGAAATCGGTCGCCCGTTAGAAAATCGAAAAATGTCCACAGCGATGGTCACTCAGAGCGTACAGGTGTTGTGGTTGAGCCACGCTTGTCTACACAATGGTTCGTCAAAGATGGATCAGTGGCTGAAAATGCATGCAAAACCAAGATACAGAAAGACAAGGTTGAATTTCTACCCCACCTGTTTCAACGATACCTTCCTCAATGGATGGAAAATGTTCATGACTGGGTTATCTCCGTCAGCTATGGTGGGGTCCCAAATCCCTGCTTGAGTACAATGCTGAGGGATGAAATGTATGTCGGCGAAGAAGCTCCAGAAGGCGACGGATGGACTCAGAGACGAAGAGTCTTGATACTTGGTTCAGTTCGGCTCTTTGGGCCATTCTCAACCATGGGCTGGCCTGATGTCGACTCAGAAGACTTCAAACGTTACTTCCCAACTTCAACCTTGGTGACAGGTTACGATATCATCTCATTCTGGGTATCTCGCATGATTTTCCAAGTCATTGCGAATTTACTGGACGTCGCCATTTCAAAAATGTCCTTGATCCACGGTCTCATTCGTGACGAGCAGAGGACGTAAGATGTCTAAAGTCTCTCGGTAACGGGATTGATCCCAATGGATGTTATCGATAAGTACGAGACAGATAGCCCTACGTTGGTTCCTTTCAAACGGTTCTGCACAGGTCAAGACGTTCGCTTCTCTTACGAGAAAATGGATTCGTCATGGAACTTCATTAACAAGATCTGGAACATCTCTCCTGCATCCTCATGAACAATGAAGAGCGACTCTTGAGCAAAGCGGCTGCCAATGTGGAAAAAGTTGTCAACAAAGGAAGCTGGAAACGTCACAGATAGCTGGATTCTCCACAACCTCAATGAAACGATCGGAAAAAGTCACTGAAAAACTTTGACAAGTTTGAATTTGGTGTGCTGGACACATCCTCTACAACTTTCATCTGGGATGAGTTTGCGGACTGGTACGTTGAGTTGACCAAGGAAGTCCCTTTAGCAGACAACGAAAGAAAGAAAGTCATCGTCACGTTCTGTTCTCCTTTACACTTTGGACAAGATCTTTCGTCTCCTCAATCATGCCATTCGTGACTGAAGAAATCTTTGGACAGATCTCAGAAGGCTCTATCGTTGCAGCGGAATGCCCAACTGTTAATCCAGCCTTTGAAAGACGTTGCCCGCGGCTCCTGTAGAAGTGTCCAGCCTCAAAGACTTGATCCGTGCTGTCTTTCGGAATGCGCGTGCGAGGTAAACGTTAGCGCCAAGCAAAAGCCAATCACAATCCTTGTTAAGACAAAGCGACAGCACTGGAAAACCTTCTTCAATAGACAATGTCAGCTTCACATCAAACGCTTCACAAATCCAGAACGCGGAAATCGCTAAACATTCGCTGCACCTGAACTGCTATGTCAGGTCTGTCATCACAGGAGCGAAATCTACTACGCTCTGATCTCCTCAATGTCAGAAGAACTAGCTCGCCTCGACAAAGGAACTAGACAAAATGGCAAAAAGAACTGGATATAGTCGGTAGAAGCTCTCTAACGAACGCTAGTAGTCAATGCCCAAAACCAGAAATCGTCAAAAAGAACGCGACAAACAAGCCGACTACCAAAGCGATACGGCGACCATGCGCGTATTGATGAGATGAAGAAGTTGGTTAAATAAACACAGAAAACACGGTGATGATGCCGTGTTTTTGAGTATAATGAAATCAATATCTATTGATGGAGCAAGTGATGTCTAAACACCCCATATAGAATTGTTAAATTTGATTGGCTATGGTCTTGCTAAGTTTGATAGTTATTTATAAAAGAATTCCGATGCTCTAGTAAGTCCGAATTTTATCGTTATATAGTTTCTTTGGGTTTCGCAGAAACAACTAGTGTGGATTAAAAAGTGAATGGATTTATTTGACCCTATTTTGAGAACAATCGAAAAAGGTTGGTGGCAAAAAGCGAAGTTTACCGTTTCGACAAAGATTTAATTGATATGATGTTTGGAAATGAAGATGTTCATAGTTATGCTGAAATCGTTAAAATGTTACTTGCGAGTGAAGGAAGCAGACAGGGCATTACTACCATTGAAAAACCAATTATTCAAAACTAAATTCAAACGTCTACAGGAAACAGGGATGGAAGCAGAGAACTATTTTATCCTTCATTTTGATAAAGAAGAAAAATTCCAAGGTGGACTATTGACCGATGCCCGTCTTATAGTGATGGATATGATTTCCAAGTGGATGTTCAAGAACATTTTTATCTTGCCGAAGTGAAAGATTCGAAAACCTAAAGGGTCGCATTCGTTTGACTGCCAACAGAATTTGAGAAAAAGCAAGAGTTTCAATCAGATTTTTATTTTATCTTTAGTCACCAACCTAGATGATATCCCAAAAGTTGGTGTTAATCGATGATCCTTTAAAACATTTTGAGTTTAAAAAGAATATTATCAAAATGAAATTATTGAATATAGAAGCTTAGAAGATTTAATAGTTTTCCTTAACCTTTGACTATTCTGCAAAAGTCTATCGTAAAATAAGAGTAAATGATAAAAATGAGGTCAGTCTGTTTGCTCTGGCGATAGTAGTATAAATGAGGAGAAACGCTTTGGAATTAGAAGTATTTGCTGGGCAAGAAAAAAGTGAACTATCTATGATTGAGGTAGCGCGTGCTATCTTGGAACTTCGTGGTCGCGATCATGAGATGCATTTTAGCGATCTTGTAAACGAAATTCAAAACTACCTTGGAACATCAAACAGCGATATCCGTGAAGCCTTGCCTTTGTTCTACACAGAGTTGAACTTTGACGGTAGCTTCATCTCACTTGGAGACAACAAATGGGGTCTTCGTTCATGGTATGGTGTGGATGAAATCGACGAAGAAATCATCGCTCTTGAAGAAAATGACGACGATGAAGTAGCACCAAAAGCTAAGAAAAACGCGTCAATGCCTTCATGGATGGTGATTCAGATGCCATTGACTACAATGCGGATGATCCAGAGGATGAAGATGCATACGAAGCAGATCCAGCTCTTTCATACGATGATGAAAATCCAGATGATGAGAAAAATGAAGTGGAAGCTTACGATGCAGAAATCAATGAAATCGCTCCAGATGACTTGGGTGAGGATGTGGATCTCAACGAAGAAGACGACGAGTTTTCAGATGATGATACTGAAAACATCGAGGAATAAAAGTTAGCTATTGACAATTATTCTATTTTTAGGTATCATATTGTTCGGGCACCTCTTTTAGAGGTCGGGGCTCCCTAGTTCTTAGGGAGCTATTTTTGTTTTTTCAAGAAGTTATCTTCTTGTATTGTGGTTGTGAATCTGGTGCAGTCGTCCCAGATTATTCTTATTAGTAGGGTCTTGTTTTCTATGTCCCCCCGTAGTTGACAAGACCTTGAGCATTTTAGAAAGAGGAATCTATGTCTACGAAATATATTTTTGTAACTGGTGGTGTGGTATCGTCTATTGGGAAAGGGATTGTGGCAGCGAGTCTAGGCCGTCTCTTGAAAAATCGTGGTCTCAAAGTAACCATTCAAAAATTTGATCCTTATATCAATATCGATCCGGGAACTATGAGTCCTTACCAGCACGGGGAAGTTTTTGTGACAGATGACGGAGCTGAGACAGATTTGGACTTGGGTCACTATGAACGTTTCATCGATATCAATCTTAACAAATATTCCAACGTGACTACTGGTAAAATTTATAGTGAAGTTCTTCGTAAAGAACGCCGTGGAGAATATCTTGGGGCAACTGTTCAAGTTATTCCTCATATCACAGATGCTTTGAAAGAAAAAATCAAGCGTGCAGCTCTAACGACTGACTCTGATGTCATTATCACAGAGGTCGGTGGAACCGTTGGGGATATCGAATCCTTGCCATTCCTAGAGGCCCTTCGTCAGATGAAGGCAGATGTGGGTGCAGATAATGTCATGTACATCCACACAACCTTGCTTCCGTACCTCAAGGCTGCTGGTGAAATGAAGACCAAACCAACCCAACACTCTGTAAAAGAATTGCGAGGCTTGGGAATCCAGCCAAATATGTTGGTTATTCGTACAGAAGAGCCAGCAGGTCAAGGAATTAAAAACAAACTAGCACAGTTCTGTGATGTGGCACCAGAAGCTGTCATCGAATCATTGGATGTTGAACACCTTTACCAAATTCCATTGAACTTGCAGGCACAAGGTATGGACCAAATTGTCTGTGACCATTTGAAATTAGATGCACCAGCAGCGGATATGACAGAATGGTCAGCCATGGTTGACAAGGTCATGAACCTCAAGAAACAAGTTAAGATTTCTCTTGTTGGTAAGTATGTGGAGTTGCAAGATGCCTACATCTCAGTGGTCGAAGCCTTGAAACACTCTGGTTATGCCAACGATGCAGAAGTTAAAATCAATTGGGTCAATGCCAATGATGTGACAGCAGAGAATGTGGCAGAGCTTTTGTCTGATGCGGACGGAATCATCGTACCAGGAGGTTTTGGCCAACGTGGTACTGAAGGGAAAATCCAAGCTATCCGCTATGCGCGTGAGAATGATGTTCCAATGTTGGGAGTCTGCTTGGGAATGCAGTTGACTTGTATCGAGTTTGCTCGTCACGTTTTGGGTCTTGAAGGTGCCAATTCTGCAGAGCTTGCACCAGAAACAAAATACCCTATCATTGATATCATGCGTGATCAGATTGATGTTGAGGATATGGGTGGAACCCTTCGTTTGGGACTTTATCCATCTAAGTTGAAACGTGGCTCTAAGGCAGCGGCTGCTTATCACAATCAAGAAGTGGTGCAACGCCGTCACCGTCACCGCTATGAGTTTAACAATGCCTTCCGTGAGCAGTTTGAGGCAAAGAGGTTTTGTCTTTTTCAGGAGTTTCTCCAGACAATCGTTTGGTCGAAATCGTGGAAATTCCTGAAAATAAATTCTTTGTAGCGTGTCAGTATCACCCTGAACTGTCAAGTCGTCCAAACCGCCCAGAAGAACTCTACACTGCCTTTGTCACTGCAGCAGTTGAGAACAGTAATTAGCAAAATCAGAACCTTTGAGAACAATCTCAGAGGTTTTTTGCTTGCATATTTAGGATAATATTTGCAAATTAAAAACATAGTGATATAATTAACATAACAAAAGTTAAGGAGGATTTACAATGAAAAAAATCACACTATTTGGTTTGTCTCTAGCTGGTCTAGCTTTACTGGCTTTTCCACATTCAGGGCAGGCATTTGAGCTTAAAGAAGAATGGGTTGTTAAGTGTGGAGTACAGTATCATGATGGCAAGATTCTTCGGTTTAACAATGGTCATGAAGTGGATATTAAAGTCTTGGATTTGCCAAAAACCGAGAAAATCGAGTGGACGGTTAGTCTCGATGGTCAAGATCAGACTGTCAATTTCCTAGGTCAAGAAAAGGACAAGTCTATGATGGGTGTAGAGGGGCGTTACCTGAATTTTTACGTACCTTATGGCTATAGAGGAGATATCAAGGTAGAGGCCAAGAGCGGAAACGAAGTGAAGACCTGGTCAACGAAAGTTGTGGATGATATTCATAATGATAGTGGAAAGAGAGGCTACTACCATATTAAAGAATCAAATGATCAATACACCTACCTCGATGCTAAATGGGATTATCAAACCAAGACTTACACTGCCACCCTACCAGAGACTGTCAATGGTCAAAAAGTCTTTGCTTGGGCAGACTATGGCAATGGCGAGTTGAAACTTGAAAAACCAAAAACTATCAGTCATAAATATGATGATGGAGGAGCTTTCAGAGAACTTTATCCGATTGTAAAAGCAGAAAGCTGGCTAAAATCAAACCAAAACTGGTACTATCAAAAACAAGGTCAATTAGTACAGAATGCTTGGGTTAAAGACAAGGGAACTTGGTACTTTATGAATGATAAAGGAGTCATGTTCAATCAAACTTGGCTATATCAAGGTGGCAACTGGTATGCCTTTAAATCATCAGGAGCCATGATTGCGAGTGACTGGCTTTATGATCAAGGCAAGTGGTACTATTTATCAACTTCAGGAGCCATGAAAGCAAGCACTTGGGTTTATGACAAGGGAGAATGGTATTATGTAAGTTCTTCTGGTGCCATGCTAGCTAATGATTGGGTCAAAGATAATGGCAAGTGGTATTATTTAGCTTCATCAGGTAAGATGCTTCGCAATACCTATACACCTGATGGTTACTACGTTGGCAACTCAGGTGCCTGGCAATAAGAATAATACTCTTCGAAAATCTCTTCAAACCAAGTCAGCGTCGCCTTATCTACAACCTCAAAAGGCTGTTTTTGAGCAACCTGTGGCTAGCTTCCTAGTTTGCTCTTTGATTTTCATTGAGTATAAGAAGTCCTTTTCCTTCAAGGAAGAGGCTTTTTACTTGATTTTCTGCTACTTCCTCATTTGTCCTAAAACCTTTTTTGTGTTAAAATGAATGGTATGAAAGCTAAAAAAATGTGGATGGCAGGCCTGGCACTGCTTGGTATTGGGAGCCTTGCCCTTGCTACGAAAAAAGTTACAGATGACCGTAAGCTCATGAAAACTCAAGAGGAGTTAACCACTATTGTGCGAGACCATTTTTCAGACATGGGGGAAATTATGACCCTCTATGTTCAAGTTTATGAAAGCAGTCTAGAGAGCTTGGTTGGTGGCGTCATTTTTGAGGATGGCCGTCATTATACCTTTGTCTATGAAAATGAAGACCTAGTCTATGAGGAGGAAGTCTTATGATACAACCAGCAAGTTTAGAAGAATTGGCATCTTTAGTAGAAAAAGATGGCAAGAAGGTCTTCCTTTTTGTGGCGGACTGGTGTGGCGATTGTCGTTATATCTATCCTGCCTTGCCAGAAATTGAGGAGACCAATCCAGAGTTCACCTTTATTCGAGTGGACCGAGATCAGTATATGGATCTAGCTAAACTCTGGGATGTTTACGGAATTCCTAGCCTTGTTGTTCTAGAAAAAGACAAGGAAATTGGTCGTTTTGTTAATCGCGACCGTAAAAGTAAGCAACAAATTAACGACTTTTTAGTAGGACTGAAATAGGAGAAAAAAGGAAACAATGATTTTTACATATAACAAAGAACATGTCGGCGATGTCCTTATGGTCATCGTGAAAAATAGCGGAGATGCTAAACTGGATGTGGAACGCAAAGGCAAGGTAGCCCGAGTTTTCCTCAAAGAAAATGGAGAAACAGTGGCTTGGAATATTTTCGAAGTTTCAAGTTTGTTTGAAATTGCAGAGCGCGGTCAAGTCTTTTTGACAGATGAGCAAGTCGCTCGTTTGAACCAAGAATTACAAACGGAAGCTTTTGAAGAGGAAATTGTTAATGACAAGGAACCTAAGTTTGTTGTTGGTGAAATTGTCGAGATGGTAGCTCATCCAGATAGTGACCACCTCAACATCTGCCAAGTTGCAGTCGCAAGTGATAAGACTGTACAAATCGTTGCAGGAGCTCCCAATGCGCGTGTCGGTCTGAAAACCATTGTAGCCCTTCCTGGAGCAATGATGCCAAAAGGAAACCTCATTTTCCCAGGTGAACTTCGTGGTGAAAAAGAGTTTTTGGCATGATGTGTAGCCCTCGTGAATTGCATCTGCCAAATGCTCCGCAAAAAAACGTGGTATTATTGAATTATCAGAAGACCAAGTTGTTGGAACTCCATTTGATCCAGCTAAACACTGGACTGCCTAAGAAGTTGTTAATATCTGATAGACCAGCTAGAAGGAAATAAGATGGCAAAAAATGTAGTGATTACAGGAGCGACCTCAGGAATCGGTGAAGCGATTGCGCGTGCTTATCTGGAGCAGGGTGAGAATGTCGTTCTAACTGGACGACGGATAGACAGACTAGAAGCCCTCAAGTCAGAGTTTGCAAAAACTTTTCCTAGTCAAACAGTTTGGACCTTTTCATTAGATGTGACGGATATGGCCATGGTAAAGACGGTCTGCTCCGATATTCTAGAAAGAGTAGGTCAGATTGATATTCTGGTCAACAATGCTGGACTGGCTCTAGGTTTAGCACCCTATCAGGATTATGAAGAGCTGGATATGTTAACTATGTTGGATACCAATGTCAAAGGTTTGATGGCAGTTACTCGCTGTTTTTTGCCAGCAATGGTAGAAGCAAATCAAGGACATATCATTAATATGGGGTCAACCGCAGGAATCTACGCCTATGCAGGTGCAGCTGTTTACTCAGCAACCAAGGCGGCAGTTAAGACCTTTTCAGATGGTCTGCGAATTGATACCATCGCAACGGATATCAAGGTGACGACCATTCAGCCTGGAATTGTCGAAACAGATTTTTCTACAGTGCGTTTTTCATGGTGACAAAGAGCGGGCTGCGTCCGTTTACCAAGGAATCGAAGCCTTGCAAGCTCAGGATATTGCAGACACAGTAGTCTATGTGACCAGTCAACCTCGTCGTGTGCAGATTACAGATATGACCATTATGGCAAATCAACAAGCGACAGGTTTCATGGTTCATAAAAAATAAAAAATTTTCTCGAAAAGTTACAAATTTCTGTAACTTTTTTTGATTTCCTACGAATAGATAAGTAGGAGGAAGAAAATATGTATAATAAAGTTATCTTAATTGGACGTTTAACGTCTACACCAGAATTGCACAAAACCAACAATGACAAGTCAGTAGCGCGTGCAACTATCGCTGTGAATCGTCGATACAAAGACCAAAATGGCGAACGCGAGGCTGACTTTGTCAATGTGGTACTTTGGGGTAGGCTAGCAGAAACTTTGGCAAGTTACGCAACCAAAGGCAGTCTCATTTCCGTTGATGGGGAATTGCGTACCCGTCGTTTCGAGAAAAATGGTCAAATGAATTATGTGACTGAAGTCCTTGTGACAGGGTTCCAACTCTTGGAAAGTCGTGCACAACGTGCTATGCGTGAAAATAATGCAGGGCAAGATTTGGCGGATTTGGTCTTGGAAGAGGAAGAATTGCCATTTTAAGCATTAAAAAGTCTGAGTTGGTCTCAGGCTTTTTATCTTGAGAAAGTCAGACTTTTTTCTTGACTATTTCTGACCAAGTGATACAATAGAACTATGAATTAGCACTCAAGTATAAAGAGTGCTAATGATATCTATCTCATCATGGAGGAAAGCAGATGTTGAAACCATTAGGGGACCGTGTGGTCTTAAAAATCGAAGAAAAAGAACAAACTGTTGGAGGTTTTGTCCTTGCAGGTTCAGCCCAAGAAAAAACCAAAACAGCTCAAGTTGTGGCTACTGGACAAGGTGTTCGTACCTTGAACGGTGACTTGGTGGCTCCAAGTGTCAAAGCTGGAGACCGTGTCTTAGTTGAAGCCCATGCAGGTCTTGATGTCAAAGATGGTGATGAAAAGTATACCATCGTAGGTGAAACTAACATCTTGGCAATCATTGAAGAATAGAAGGAGAAAGTAAGTATGTCAAAAGAAATTAAATTTTCATCTGATGCTCGTTCGGCTATGGTTCGTGGTGTCGATATCCTTGCAGACACTGTTAAAGTAACCTTGGGACCAAAAGGTCGTAATGTCGTTCTTGAAAAATCATTCGGTTCACCCTTGATTACCAATGATGGTGTGACCATTGCCAAAGAAATCGAATTGGAAGACCATTTTGAAAATATGGGTGCCAAATTGGTATCAGAAGTAGCTTCTAAAACCAATGATATCGCTGGTGACGGAACAACAACTGCAACTGTATTGACCCAAGCAATTGTTCGTGAAGGAATCAAAAACGTCACAGCAGGTGCAAATCCAATCGGCATTCGTCGTGGGATTGAAACAGCAGTTGCTGCAGACAGTAGAAGCCCTGAAAAATAACGCTATTCCTGTTGCTAATAAAGAAGCTATTGCTCAAGTTGTCGCCGTCTCTTCTCGTTCTGAAAAAGTAGGTGAGTACATTTCTGAAGCCATGGAAAAAGTTGGCAAAGATGGAGTCATCACTATCGAAGAGTCACGTGGTATGGAAACAGAACTTGAAGTTGTTGAAGGAATGCAGTTCGACCGCGGTTACCTTTCACAGTACATGGTGACAGATAGTGAAAAGATGGTGGCTGACCTTGAAAATCCATACATTTTGATTACTGATAAGAAGATTTCCAATATCCAAGAAATCTTGCCATTACTAGAAAGCATTCTCCAAAGCAATCGTCCTCTCTTGATTATTGCAGATGATGTGGATGGTGAGGCTCTTCCGACTCTTGTTTTGAACAAGATTCGTGGAACCTTCAACGTAGTAGCAGTTAAGGCACCTGGTTTTGGTGATCGTCGTAAAGCCATGCTCGAAGATATCGCCATCTTGACAGGTGGAACAGTTATCACAGAAGACCTTGGTCTTGAGTTGAAAGATGCGACAATTGAAGCGCTTGGCTGCAGCGAGAGTAACTGTAGACAAAGATAGCACGGTTATCGTAGAAGGTGCTGGAAATCCTGAAGCGATTTCACACCGTGTTACAGTTATCAAGTCTCAAATCGAAACTACAACTTCTGAATTTGACCGTGAAAAATTGCAAGAACGCTTGGCCAAATTGTCAGGTGGTGTCGCAGTTATTAAGGTCGGAGCCGCAACTGAGACTGAGTTGAAAGAAATGAAACTCCGCATTGAAGATGCCCTCAACGCTACTCGTGCGACTGTTGAAGAAGGAATCGTTGCAGGTGGTGGAACAGCCCTTGTAAATGTTATCCCAGCCGTGGCTGATTTGGAATTGACAGGAGACGAAGCAACAGGCCGCAATATTGTTCTCCGTGCATTGGAAGAACCAGTCCGTCAAATTGCCCATAATGCAGGATTTGAAGGATCTATCGTTATCGATCGTTTGAAGAATGCTGAAGTTGGTACAGGATTCAACGCAGCAACTGGTGAGTGGGTCAATATGATTGATCAAGGGATTATCGATCCAGTTAAGGTTAGTCGTTCAGCCCTACAAAATGCAGCATCTGTAGCCAGCTTGATTTTGACTACGGAAGCAGTTGTAGCCAATAAACCAGAACCAGTAGCTCCGACTCCAGCAATGGATCCAAGCATGATGGGCGGTATGATGTAAGCTTTCTATAGAAAACATCTTATAAAAAATACAAAAGGAGGAAATGCTATCCCTCCTTTTTATGATGTTCATTTCTAAATTGATTTGAGCTCTCCTAACTTATATGATAAAATAAGACTAGAAAAAGGAGAAGAACATGATCGATGTAGAAGAAATTCTGAGCAAGATGAACCCCAATCAGAAGATTAATTATGACCGTGTCATGCAGAAGATGGTCCAAGTATGGGAGAAAAAAATGAGCAACGGCCAACCATTCTCATGCATGTTTGCTGTGCCCCTTGCAGTACCTATACCCTAGAATATTTGACCAAATACGCTGATGTGACCATCTATTTTGCCAATTCCAATATCCATCCCAAGGCAGAATACCATAAGCGAGCTTACGTGACCCAAAAATTTGTCAGTGATTTCAATGAGCGAACTGGCAATAACGTTCAATACCTAGAAGCTCCTTATGAACCTAACGAATATCGTAAGTTAGTCCGAGGACTGGAAGAAGAGCCAGAAGGTGGCGACCGTTGCAAGGTTTGTTTTGACTACCGACTGGATAAGACAGCGCAAGTGGCTATGGATTTGGGCTTTGACTACTTTGGTTCAGCCTTGACCATCAGTCCTCATAAGAATTCTCAAACCATCAACAGCATCGGAATCGATGTGCAAAAAATTTACACAACGCATTATCTTCCAAGTGATTTCAAGAAAAATCAAGGATACAAACGTTCAGTAGAGATGTGTGAAGAGTATGATATCTATCGTCAATGTTATTGCGGATGCGTCTATGCAGCTCAAGCCCAGAATATTGACCTGGTTCAAGTTAAGAAGGACGCCACAGCGTTCATGCTTGATAAGGATGTTGAAAAAGACTATTCCCACATCAAATTTACTGTTACGAAATTAGATATATAAAGACCAACCCAGCTGAAAAGTTGGGTTTTTCAAATAAAAAACCAGGGCTTTCACCCTAGTTTGACAACTTTACCGATTCTTTAGTTCTACATAGCGCTTGTACCAAATGTTTACATAGGCTTCTGAGAAAGGACCACGTCCATTGTTAATCCAATCAACAAGAATTTTGACATGTTCTTTTAAAATATAGTCCAAATCATCAGAATAATTCATTTTGCGTTTGTGACGCTCATACTCCTCAACGTCCAAGAGACGTTTTTCCCCATCTGTAAAAATTTTAACATCCAAATCGTAATCAATATACTTCAGTGCTTCTTCATCCAGATAGTAGGGCTAGCCATATTGCAATAGTAGGAAATTCCATTATCGCGAATCATGGCAATGATATTAAACCAATATTTCTTGTGAAAGTAAACAATAGCCGGTTCTCGAGTGACCCAACGACGACCATCACTTTCGGTAACCAGTGTATGATCGTTGACACCAATAATGGCGTTTTTCTGTTGTTTTTAGTACCATGGTATCCCGCCAAGTTCGGTGGAGACTCCCATCATGCTTATAACTTTGAATTGTAATAAAGTCGCCTTCTTTTTGGAAGCTTCATAACTAACCAACTTTCTACAATTTGTAAGTTTATCGTTTACTATTGTACCATAAAAATTACCTAAAATCTGTGAATTTTACATGAAAATATTAAAGATATTCTCTGAGAGCGCTTGCTATATCCGAAAAAAATCGTAGCCCTTTCGTGCTAAAACTTGGGTTAAACGCTGTTTAAGTTCGTATCCTTCATATTTTTCGGGCATACTTGGCATATTGCTTATCAAGTTCCCTGAAGATGAGTTCCTGAGTCGTTTCTTGGTCAACTTGACTATCCAACTGGTCAAAGGCACTTTTTAGCATCAGAATAGGAAAAACCCCTTGTTGGTCAAGTTCTGGATAATCTTATCTTGCAGGGCACGAGCTGGAAGTTTTCCCTCATATTTTTTCAATAGTTTATTAGCTACACGTTGAGCAACTTCAGAAAAATCAAATTCTTTCAGTATCTCTTCTATAGTGGATTTTGAAATCCCTTTTTGTGTTAGTTTCTGAGTCAGTACATAAGGCCCCTTGTCTCCTGAAAGTTGATTGGCATTGATGATAGCATAAGCGTACTGAGCATCATTAATCCACTTATCTTTTTTTAAGATTAATAATGACTTGAGAAAGGATGTTTTCATCAATATCGTATTTTTTCAGATATTCTCTGACTTCTTTTTCAGTGCGCGCTTTAAAGGATAAGTGGTAGAGAGCTAGATTCTTACCGTAAGAAAATTGGGCAAAGTCCTGAATATCTTTCAATTCTTCTTCGCTTATCACCTTATCTCTTGATAACATAAAACGAACAATTGTATCTTCAGTAATATAGCATTTGTCGCCATTATCAAGCTCCATCAGATAGAGTCTTTTTCTTTTCAAGTTTTGTGATTTTTCATAGTTCTATTATAACTCAAAATGTGATAAGATAGGGGTATGAATCTGAAAGTGAAACAAAAAATACCATTAAAAATCAAGCGCATGGGAATTAATGGTGAGGGAATCGGCTTTTATCAAAAAACCTTAGTCTTTGTGCCTGGTGCTCTCAAAGGTGAAGATATCTATTGTCAGATTACTTCTATTAAACGTAACTTTGTAGAGGCAAAATTACTGAAGGTCAACAAGAAGTCTAAATTCCGTGTTGTCCCAGCTTGTACTATTTACAATGAATGCATGATCGCCAAATCATGCATCTGCATTATGATAAGCAGCTGGAGTTCAAGACGGACTTACTTCACCAAGCGCTCAAAAAATTTGCCCCTGCAGGATATGAAAACTATGAAATCCGCCCGACGATTGGAATGCAGGAACCCAAGTACTATCGTGCTAAGTTACAATTTCAGACTCGAAAATTTAAAAAAATCAGGTCAAGGCAGGTCTGTATGCACAAAAACTCTCACTATTTAGTAGAGTTGAAAGACTGCCTGGTACAGACAAGGAAACCCAAGTGATTGCTAATCGTCTAGCAGAATTACTTACTTATCACCAGATTCCAATCACGGATGAGAGAAAAGTTCTAGGTGTTAGAACGATAATGGTCCGACGAGCAAGAAAGACTGGACAGGTTCAGATTATTATTGTTACAAACCGTCAGCTTAATTTAACCCAACTAGTAAAAGACTTAGTTAAAGATTTTCCAGAAGTTGTGACAGTAGCTGTGAATACAAATACAGCTAAAACCAGTGAGATTTATGGTGAAAAGACAGAGATTATCTGGGGACAAGAGAGTATTCAAGAAGGTGTACTCGATTATGAATTTTCACTATCCCCTCGAGCATTCTATCAACTAAATCCTGAACAAACAGAAGTCCTCTATAGCGAGGCGGTAAAAGCGTTGGATGTTGATAAAGAAGACCATTTGATTGACGCTTATTGTGGAGTTGGAACAATTGGTTTTGCCTTTGCAAAGAAAGTTAAAACACTAAGAGGTATGGATATTATTCCAGAAGCCATTGAAGATGCTACGCGAAATGCTAAAAGAATGGGATTTGACAACACACATTACGAAGCAGGAACAGCGGAAGAGATTATTCCTCGCTGGTATAAGGAAGGCTACCGAGCAGATGCTCTGATCGTAGATCCACCACGTACAGGTCTGGATGACAAGTTATTAGATACAATTCTTTTAGCATTTCATGTCTTCAGCGCTGGAATAATATCCATACTCTGGTCTTTCGCTTTGCAAAAGTAAGCCAGTGTTCAACTCCACAATAGCGTCAATCAAATGGTCTTCTTTATCAACATCCAACGCTTTTACCGCCTCGCTATAGAGGACTTCTGTTTGTTCAGGATTTAGTTGATAGAATGCTCGAGGGGATAGTGAAAATTCATAATCGAGTACACCTTCTTGAATACTCTCTTGTCCCCAGATAATCTCTGTCTTTTCACCATAAATCTCACTGGTTTTAGCTGTATTTGTATTCACAGCTACTGTCACAACTTCTGGAAAATCTTTAACTAAGTCTTTTACTAGTTGGGTTAAATTAAGCTGACGGTTTGTAACAATAATAATCTGAACCTGTCCAGTCTTTCTTGCTCGTCGGACCATTATCGTTCTAACACCTAGAACTTTTCTCTCATCCGTGATTGGAATCTGGTGATAAGTAAGTAATTCTGCTAGACGATTAGCAATCACTTGGGTTTCCTTGTCTTGTACCAGGCAGTCTTTCAACTCTACTAAATAGTGAGAGTTTTGTGCATACAGACCTGCCTTGACCTGATTTTTAAATTTTCGAGTCTGAAATTGTAACTTAGCACGATAGTACTTGGGTTCCTGCATTCCAATCGTCGGGCGGATTTCATAGTTTTCATATCCTGCAGGGGCAAATTTTTTGAGCGCTTGGTGAAGTAAGTCCGTCTTGAACTCCAGCTGCTTATCATAATGCAGATGCATGATTTGGCGATCATGCATTCATTGTAAATAGTACAAGCTGGGACAACACGGAATTTAGACTTCTTGTTGACCTTCAGTAATTTTGCCTCTACAAAGTTACGTTTAATAGAAAGTAATCTGACAATAGATATCTTCACCTTTGAGAGCACCAGGCACAAAGACTAAGGTTTTTTTGATAAAGCCGATTCCTCACCATTAATTCCCATGCGCTTGATTTTTAATGGTATTTTTTTGTTTCACTTTCAGATTCATACCCTATCTTATCACATTTTGAGTTATAATAGAACTATGAAAATCACAAAACTTGAAAAGAAAAAAAGACTCTATCTGATGGAGCTTGATAATGGCGACAAATGCTATATTACTGAAGATACAATTGTTCGTTTTTATGTTATCAAGAGATAAGGTGATAAGCGAAGAAGAATTGAAAGATATTCAGGACTTTGCCCAATTTTTCTTACGGTAAGAATCTAGCTCTCTACCACTTATCCTTTAAAGCGCGCACTGAAAAAGAAGTCAGAGAATATCTGAAAAATACGATATTGATGAAAACATCCTTTCTCAAGTCATTATTAATCTTAAAAAGATAAGTGGATTAATGATGCTCAGTACGCTTATGCTATCATCAATGCCAATCAACTTTCAGGAGACAAGGGGCCTTATGTACTGACTCAGAAACTAACACAAAAAGGGATTTCAAAATCCACTATAGAAGAGATACTGAAAGAATTTGATTTTTCTGAAGTTGCTCAACGTGTAGCTAATAAACTATTGAAAAAATATGAGGGAAAACTTCCAGCTCGTGCCTTGCAAGATAAGATTATCCAGAACTTGACCAACAAGGGGTTTTCCTATTCTGATGCTAAAAGTGCCTTTGACCAGTTGGATAGTCAAGTTGACCAAGAAACGACTCAGGAACTCATCTTCAGGGAACTTGATAAGCAATATGCCAAGTATGCCCGAAAATATGAAGGATACGAACTTAAACAGCGTTTAACCCAAGTTTTAGCACGAAAGGGCTACGATTTTTCGGATATAGCAAGCGCTCTCAGAGAATATCTTTAATATTTTCATGTAAAATTCACAGATTTTAGGTAATTTTATGGTACAATAGTAAACGATAAACTTACAAATTGTAGAAAGTTGGTTAGTTATGAAGCTTCCAAAAGAAGGCGACTTTATTACAATTCAAAGTTATAAGCATGATGGGAGTCTCCACCGAACTTGGCGGGATACCATGGTACTAAAAACAACAGAAAACGCCATTATTGGTGTCAACGATCATACACTGGTTACCGAAAGTGATGGTCGTCGTTGGGTCACTCGAGAACCGGCTATTGTTTACTTTCACAAGAAATATTGGTTTAATATCATTGCCATGATTCGCGATAATGGAATTTCCTACTATTGCAATATGGCTAGCCCCTACTATCTGGATGAAGAAGCACTGAAGTATATTGATTACGATTTGGATGTTAAAATTTTTACAGATGGGGAAAAACGTCTCTTGGACGTTGAGGAGTATGAGCGTCACAAACGCAAAATGAATTATTCTGATGATTTGGACTATATTTTAAAAGAACATGTCAAAATTCTTGTTGATTGGATTAACAATGGACGTGGTCCTTTCTCAGAAGCCTATGTAAACATTTGGTACAAGCGCTATGTAGAACTAAAGAATCGGTAAAGTTGTCAAACTAGGGGTGAAAGCCCTGGTTTTTTTATTTGAAAAAAACCCAACTTTTTCAGCTGGGTTGGTCTTTATATATCTAATTTCGTAACAGTAAATTTGATGTGGGAATAGTCTTTTTCAACATCCTTATCAAGCATGAACGCTGTGGCGTCCTTCTTAACTTGAACCAGGTCAATATTCTGGGCTTGAGCTGCATAGACGCATCCGCAATAACATTGACGATAGATATCATACTCTTCACACATCTCTACTGAACGTTTGTATCCTTGATTTTTCTTGAAATCACTTGGAAGATAATGCGTTGTGTAAATTTTTTGCACATCGATTCCGATGCTGTTGATGGTTTGAGAATTCTTATGAGGACTGATGGTCAAGGCTGAACCAAAGTAGTCAAAGCCCAAATCCATAGCCACTTGCGCTGTCTTATCCAGTCGGTAGTCAAAACAAACCTTGCAACGGTCGCCACCTTCTGGCTCTTCTTCCAGTCCTCGGACTAACTTACGATATTCGTTAGGTTCATAAGGAGCTTCTAGGTATTGAACGTTATTGCCAGTTCGCTCATTGAAATCACTGACAAATTTGGGTCACGTAAGCTCGCTTATGGTATTCTGCCTTGGGATGGATATTGGAATTGGCAAAATAGATGGTCACATCAGCGTATTTGGTCAAATATTCTAGGGTATAGGTACTGCAAGGGGCACAGCAAACATGCATGAGAATGGTTGGCCGTTGCTCATTTTTCTCCCATACTTGGACCATCTTCTGCATGACACGGTCATAATTAATCTTCTGATTGGGGTTCATCTTGCTCAGAATTTCTTCTACATCGATCATGTTCTTCTCCTTTTTCTAGTCTTATTTTATCATATAAGTTAGGAGAGCTCAAATCAATTTAGAAATGAACATCATAAAAAGGAGGGATAGCATTTCCTCCTTTTGTATTTTTTATAAGATGTTTTCTATAGAAAGCTTACATCATACCGCCCATCATGCTTGGATCCATTGCTGGAGTCGGAGCTACTGGTTCTGGTTTATTGGCTACAACTGCTTCCGTAGTCAAAATCAAGCTGGCTACAGATGCTGCATTTTGTAGGGCTGAACGACTAACCTTAACTGGATCGATAATCCCTTGATCAATCATATTGACCCACTCACCAGTTGCTGCGTTGAATCCTGTACCAACTTCAGCATTCTTCAAACGATCGATAACGATAGATCCTTCAAATCCTGCATTATGGGCAATTTGACGGACTGGTTCTTCCAATGCACGGAGAACAATATTGCGGCCTGTTGCTTCGTCTCCTGTCAATTCCAAATCAGCCACGGCTGGGATAACATTTACAAGGGCTGTTCCACCACCTGCAACGATTCCTTCTTCAACAGCTGCACGAGTAGCGTTGAGGGCATCTTCAATGCGGAGTTTCATTTCTTTCAACTCAGTCTCAGTTGCGGCTCCGACCTTAATAACTGCGACACCACCTGACAATTTGGCCAAGCGTTCTTGCAATTTTTCACGGTCAAATTCAGAAGTTGTAGTTTCGATTTGAGACTTGATAACTGTAACACGGTGTGAAATCGCTTCAGGATTTCCAGCACCTTCTACGATAACCGTGCTATCTTTGTCTACAGTTACTCTCGCTGCTTGGCCAAGCGCTTCAATTGTCGCATCTTTCAACTCAAGACCAAGGTCTTCTGTGATAACTGTTCCACCTGTCAAGATGGCGATATCTTCGAGCATGGCTTTACGACGATCACCAAAACCAGGTGCCTTAACTGCTACTACGTTGAAGGTTCCACGAATCTTGTTCAAAACAAGAGTCGGAAGAGCCTCACCATCCACATCATCTGCAATAATCAAGAGAGGACGATTGCTTTGGAGAATGCTTTCTAGTAATGGCAAGATTTCTTGGATATTGGAAATCTTCTTATCAGTAATCAAAATGTATGGATTTTCAAGGTCAGCCACCATCTTTTCACTATCTGTCACCATGTACTGTGAAAGGTAACCGCGGTCGAACTGCATTCCTTCAACAACTTCAAGTTCTGTTTCCATACCACGTGACTCTTCGATAGTGATGACTCCATCTTTGCCAACTTTTTCCATGGCTTCAGAAATGTACTCACCTACTTTTTCAGAACGAGAAGAGACGGCAGCAACTTGAGCAATAGCTTCTTTATTAGCAACAGGAATAGCGTTATTTTTCAGGGCTTCTACTGCTGCGGCAACTGCTGTTTCAATCCCACGACGAATGCCGATTGGATTTGCACCTGCTGTGACGTTTTTGATTCCTTCACGAACAATTGCTTGGGTCAATACAGTTGCAGTTGTTGTTCCGTCACCAGCGATATCATTGGTTTTAGAAGCTACTTCTGATACCAATTTGGCACCCATATTTTCAAAATGGTCTTCCAATTCGATTTCTTTGGCAATGGTCACACCATCATTGGTAATCAAGGGTGAACCGAATGATTTTTCAAGAACGACATTACGACCTTTTGGTCCCAAGGTTACTTTAACAGTGTCTGCAAGGATATCGACACCACGAACCATAGCCGAACGAGCATCAGATGAAAATTTAATTTCTTTTGACATACTTACTTTCTCCTTCTATTCTTCAATGATTGCCAAGATGTTAGTTTCACCTACGATGGTATACTTTTCATCACCATCTTTGACATCAAGACCTGCATGGGCTTCAACTAAGACACGGTCTCCAGCTTTGACACTTGGAGCCACCAAGTCACCGTTCAAGGTACGAACACCTTGTCCAGTAGCCACAACTTGAGCTGTTTTGGTTTTTTCTTGGGCTGAACCTGCAAGGACAAAACCTCCAACAGTTTGTTCTTTTTCTTCGATTTTTAAGACCACACGGTCCCCTAATGGTTTCAACATCTGCTTTCCTCCATGATGAGATAGATATCATTAGCACTCTTTATACTTGAGTGCTAATTCATAGTTCTATTGTATCACTTGGTCAGAAATAGTCAAGAAAAAAGTCTGACTTTCTCAAGATAAAAAGCCTGAGACCAACTCAGACTTTTTAATGCTTAAAATGGCAATTCTTCCTCTTCCAAGACCAAATCCGCCAAATCTTGCCCTGCATTATTTTCACGCATAGCACGTTGTGCACGACTTTCCAAGAGTTGGAACCCTGTCACAAGGACTTCAGTCACATAATTCATTTGACCATTTTTCTCGAAACGACGGGTACGCAT
>BNJU01002247.1_pt1 | contig 88065 bp, 156 predicted proteins | sample 8539281 | NCBI WGS metagenome assembly BNJU01 (sample SAMD00202456, study PRJDB9452) | human saliva metagenome | isolation source: human saliva | place: Japan
CGCCACGAGCCAAGTATCATTTCATCTATAACATCTTCAAATGTGAACTGTTCTTTATTCTGAGCCAGGAGCTTCAAAAATTGCTTCAGCCACTTATATCCTGATCATTGTTGTTCAATAAGCTTTCAATTTCTTTATGTCAAGTTTATTCGAATATAGTATTTCATAGTTTTCTTGATTCCACAGAATTCACCCACATTAAACCCCAAAGAGTTTTGCTGCCTTCAGTAGTTCCTTAATTCCAATAATTGCCTCTTCTGCATCTGTGCCCGGACCCCAACTAATCCTAACCGAGCCTTCAATAGTTTCTTTATCTATCCCCATCGCCACCAAAAACATAACTTGGGAGTAGCTTTTTCGATGTACAAGCCGAGCCATTGGAAATACCACAGTATTGTTTGGTTGATATCATTAATGCCTCAGAAGATATACCCCTAAATGACACATTCAATGTTGTATCGACACAATACTTCTGATCCCCATTAACCACGTAATCAATACCAGATTTCTCTATTTCACTGAGCACTTTAGCCTTTATAATCTTCGCATTTTCAGCATTGTTCCCATATTCGTGAAGGGCTATTTCGCAGGCTTTTCCACAACCAGCAACTAGCGCAAAGGTATTGTGCCCGGTCTTATTCCATGTTCTTGCTGCCCGCCAAACATAATATTTTTAACCGGCGGCAATTTATACTTTTTCTTTTTCAACACAAGGACGCCAACTCCCTGAGGCCCCATCAATTTATGTGCACTAAAAGAAAGCATATTATACTTAAGGGATTGAATCTCTTCGACCAGTTTTCCACAACTTTGTGTGGCATCAATATGAAACAACACGCCTCTTGTTTCAAGACCATCACCAATCTCTTTTACTGGTTGAATCATCCCAGTCTCATTATTCACATGCAGTACACTTACCAGCAAAGTATCATCCCTAACGCGATTAAGGACATCTTCAGCAGATACCCGCCCGTCTTTCGCCGGTTTGACAAACTCAACATCAAAGCCTTCTGATGCCAGATACTTTACTGTTTCTAATACAGCTTTATGCTCTATTGCCGTAGTAATATGTTTTTCCCAGTTGCTTCTGAATACTCTCTAAGCCCTCTGATTGCGATATTGTTACTTTCCGTAGCACCACTGGTGAAAAAAACCTCATCATTTGCTACGTTAAGCAACTCCGCTACCTGCCTTCTAGAATCCTCCACAATTTTTCTGGCATTCTCACCAAATAAATGTGTTCTACTATCTGCGTTTCCATAACCGCTTCTATATGCACTAATCATTACATCTAAAACCCTCTCATCGATCGGTGCAGAAGCATTATAATCCAAATAAACACTCATTTTATTTCACCTTCATCGCAAAGCTTCACAAAGGTCTTCATGGCTTTTTATAAAGCCTGTACCACATAAATGCGCTATTCCACGTTCCAAGTTTAATCTAAAATACTTTTGCAATCGTTACATCGTCCGTAGGTAATTCCATACTAAGACACCATGCTTTCACTAGAGCTTCATATAATTCATAATACTCACCACCATATGTCATCCAGGACATTTCCAAGTTGCTATCAGCTGGTAAATCAATATCAGTCGGAATTGTTTTTTCGCTTAGTGAGTAACACAATGCCCATCTGCATAAAATGTTCCAATTTTTAATTCCTGTCTTCGCTTTTAGCCTAGATAATTGTTCCTTTGCCTGTTGCGAAAGCCTAATTTGCTTAATAATCATTTATCTTTTCCTATTAAGTAACCTCGCTCTATTGAAGTACTCTTTGTCCTTTCATCATAATTTAGAGTGAACTCATCTCCGACATCATGTTGCATCATCTTGTAGTATTTTGAATCAATCTCCGAATCAGTAGAAAGAATAATCGTTTGTTCGCTTGCCTTCGGAAAATAAGTTTTTATTAATGCGGTACGGTGTAAAGAATCCAATCTAGAAAGCGGAGTATCGATAATAACCGGTAGTTTTTTCTTAGAACATATTGCCAATGCCCAGAGAATAGAAATAACCATAAGTTGTTGTTCACCTGCAGATAAAGAGTCTCTGGCCACCTCTTTATCATCTTCGGAGATATATTTCATGTCGAGTGTTTCCGGATCCATCTCTATTGTATTGATCAGATTTTTCTTATTCGCTAGTTTTTTATAACATCTTGTAATAGTTTCTGATAAATTCTCGCCTTCCTTTTTTGCAATTCAACTTGGTAACGCTCAATAATCTGCAGTGCCATATTTGAGATGCTTAATAGCGCGGTCTGTGCTATCTACAGTTTCTGCATTTACTAAATAACCTTCACATATTTGTTGAATTCAGAAGTCGTTGAAATAACTCGCGAATTAGCCGCCAGGCGCATTTGTTCAATTCAGAAGATTCACCTTATCATTAATAACCTTTTTGTTCTGCCTTCTTGATTTTTGATAAAATAGTCTGCAGTTCTTTCTCATTTATGTCAATGTTAAATAACTTTCAAGTTCTCCTATTTGCTTCTCAAGTTTACGATTCTCCGTCAAAATTCCTTTTGTTCTAGTCCGCGCTTCGAGAAGTTTAGTCTCAACCAATTCATTTACCTGAAACAAAGCTTGGTCAGAGGTTTCATACATGTTCATCACTGCTTCCCAAGGATCGAGACTTAACATATTCAAAAATGCCTTTCCCGATTTGAGATTTCCACTGTATAATTCTTCAAATTCTGAATAAAGCTGTTCTAGCTGTCCAACAGCTTGCCGCATTATTAGAATCGTTATGTTCATCAGTTGCCTGTAATTTAATATTGCCTAACAGATCGGAAACCAGTGTCAATGGAAGGATGTCAGCTGAAATACCGTACAATTCCTCTTCGTTTGAATCTAATTGTGCTTTTAACGAAGCCCTTTTTTGTATAATATTCTGTTTCTCTTCAACAGCATTCCCGCCCTTTACTGCATATGCATGATGAAGCTCTTCCAGTTTTTCGTTGTCTTCATTTAACAAAGTCGTAGCCTGCACAATTTGTTTCTCGATCTTGCTTAATTCAGCAATGGCCTTCTCCTTTTCCTCTCTTAACTGTTGAACTCCCTCTGAGGGTTTCACTGCCACAATTATCTTTACTGATTCTTTTTGATATTCCTAACAACATCATTTCCAAGAATATCCAAAACAGTAATACCTAGCATTGCGCGAATCGCATTCTTGAGCTGATTATTTGTATTGTCAACCGCCATTTCTGCAATTTTCTCCATCAAAAGAAAAAAAGCTTGAAAGAGCGCTTGGTAATATGTTTTCTATAAACAATGGCCAGTTGTTTGTCAAAAACTCGTTGAAACTACCATCTTTATAAACACTGATGGTTTCTTCCGTCTTCTTTGTTATTGACCTCCACTCTCTTTTCACAAGATATTGCTCTGTTGTTCCATCAAAAACCTCAAATTCCAACTCCACGCTACATTTCTGATCACTGCCGATTTATTCACAAAGGATCTAGATACTGCAGATAAGACTTATACTTACTTTTCTATAAACGCAAAGGAATTTGCCCGTAAAGTGCTACAAGCACAGCCTCCAAGAACGTAGTTTTGCCTTCCATTCATTCCGCCAATCAATACAATGGGCTTGATTCTTCTCAAATATGAATTGATTATCTCCGGCATATACGCCAAAGTTATGTAATATCAAGCGTCTAATTATCATTTTATCCTTTATCCCTCATCATCAAATTCTGATCCAGTTGGCTGGAAGTCCAAAAATTTCTCATTGTATTTTCCACCATTTTCCTTTTTACGCATCATCATGTCTGAATAAAACCTTGTTGCGTCATCCTCATTCTTATAGAATGTCCTATAAATCGTGGAATTAATATCCTCAAGTATCTCTTTTCTTTGATTTACATTATTGGCCTTATTTTCCAGATCGATTAATGTATGCATCATCTCAAAAATTAATTCTTCTTCTGGATACATTTCTTCGCATACACGCTTCAGTATTTCCCATTCTTCTGAAGCAAAGTTTTCGTTATGAATCCACTCAGGATCATCAAACAGCTTTGCCAATAATTCTTTTCGTATATTCTGGGTAATGAATCATCAAATTCATGTTTTTTCATTTACCCAAATGCGTCTTATTGCACGGAGTTCTGGTATTGTAATCAGTTCAAGGCTACTGAATTCTTCAGGGCCATTATTATTGATGTCCTTTTGAATACTTAATAAGCGTTCTAACCAGTATTCACGAATCTCTTTTTTATACGGACCATGAAACAGCTTCCCGTAATTTCCTTGTAAATTGCCTTTCATTCGTCTAAAACTTCGACGCTCTCTATCTCCTTCTTCATTTCCAAATTCATTGCGAAATTCTAATAAAGAACTCATCCACTCTTTCTCTTGGTCGTTTGCTATCATGGCCTCCATAGACTTGTCCTTTTCGACCATTGTGCACACCCAACAACCAAATCTACTTTTTCCACATGTCGGTGTGGATTTATCTAACTGCAAAGGACATTCATTATCTGCTGTTGCTCCTCTATACATTGTGAGTAGGTCCATGTTTGAGTAGCCCCATGGATTCTTATATTGCATTAGGAATGCCCAAACATCATCATCTGCCCACGATTCCATAGGAGAAAAAACAAGCTCATTTGCTAACGTAGGATTAGGACTTAGCAGTTCTCTAACCCGCTTCTTCTCGAGGTTAGTCATCGTCCCTATTTCTACGCGAACTCTCCTGTTTTCTTGTACCCAAAACAAGTATTATTTCTCCATGCTCTGCTATTTTTTCTTTAATAAATGTATTTACCGGGTCGATTTTCAGTCTAGCAGTGCACCATCTGAATTTCATCCTAGGAAAAGGATATCCTCGACCAATTAGATTAACCCAAAATGTATCGTCCTCTTTAGGAGTAAGTCTTTTAGGAATAAATGGAAGATTTTTCTTTGCCGCCTCTATTTCCATGGATTCCAATGACTTTTCTACCCATCTCGAAACAACCGGCGACTCAACCAGCGTATCTGTATTCATAACAATAATTGACTTTTTTCGCATGTCCTCTGGTAGTTTTTCTGTTGCCAGCCACACTAGTTGCACGGCAGCCGTACTATCCTTTCCGCCCGAATATCCTATCATCCACGGAATGTCATCCACCAAATATAGGGTTTTGAATAGTAACCAATAATCCATCAATTAAATCCTTTGTAATTGCCATGTCTAATCCTCTTACTCAACAATAGATTTTTTAACGCAACCTCTGCGCATTTCTCTTCTTCATTTAACGGAATTCCTATAGACTGCTTTATCACATTAGATATAAGTAGAGAGGCTTTCTTGTTTGTAATTATCCGACCATTTTTTCTCACCGCTCGCATATACCCACTGTCTTGAATTCCGATTCCAGTTAATCTCATTCAGTTTTTCAAGTAATTTTTCAGGATCTAGCTGATTGCTATACAAATAGTTTCCAACCCTTCCTAGCGCCTGAATTACAATACTCTGTGTAGCTATAAAAATTCTCTCTCAAATCCACCTTAGTGATCTCTTTATGCTGTAATTCTTGCCACTGACGCATGTTTTTCACAAACAAGTATCCAAAAACTCAGCAAGAACTTTTCGCTATCACCTCCTGGATTTCTTCCGACAATAGTTTTGTTAGCAAGGTAAAATGTATTTAATGTAAATAGACTTGACGAGAATTTTTTCCAAGTATATCTTTTTCTTTATCCGTATAAGTATTTAAGAACTCGATATTCCATACAACATTTCGGGTGATAACAGCCATTTCATCTCGGGAATCATATAACTCCGAAATGGAATTTGATGTTTTTACCGCATTCTTATTTAAATCTGTAAAAATTTGTTGGCTTCTCATAAGTCCTTTATCTGCATAAAAAGACTATGGATATTGTTTCGTCTCCAAGCGTAGGGTCTTCTTTAAGCGCTGCCAATATTGCAGATTTCCTGTGTTGACCGTCATTAATCAAAAAACGGGCATCCATCGATACTTCGAGTATCCCCGTATCCGAGTTTTTCCCGCTTTTCTTCAAAACGATATTTTCCATCAATTGAAGCAGCCAAAGCCGAGAAAACATAAGAATCCCTATTGTCTAAAAATATACTTGCTTATAACTGGAATCCTTGCCTCATTCAGTTTTCCGTTGTGCCCTGTATTCTGGCAGTACAAACTCTTCATCATCCGCTGGAAATAATCTAGAAAGCATTTTTAAAGGAACCATCGCTATGTAATATTCTGTTTCTGCCTGAATCCCCTTAACAACTGGAAATCTATATACAAAATCCATAATTCCTCCATACTAAAAAGTGATATACTTAAGTACATACTTAAGTATATCACTCGTGTATGTTTTTCAAACCTAAATTAGATATTTTTTAAAGCTAATAACGAATTTTTCCGTTAGTTTTTCCTTGATTATCCAGTCAATTATCGTCTGATTAAGATCCAGTTGCCCGAGCCTTGCCACTAGTTACGCGCACAATGAATTCCTTTATCTCATCAGCTTAGATTTAATCCGTGTTCAAGTTGATCGACCTGACTTATTCCTTGTGTCAACAGATGCAACCTTGTATGTACTCCATCATCCTTTAACGATAGTTCTGACCAATCTGACCCATTTTTATATTCTGCTTAATATCATCTATTTGATTAGGGATCTTTGTACTAATCCTCCCATAGATGATAGTTTTCATGAACAACCCGCTCGTTTTTCTTTGATGAAATTCTTTCCATTCTTTTTGAAAGACCAGGATTTACCTTTTTAGAGATGTGTTGCTTCGTCGAAGCTAACTCAACCTCATCCACGACGCCTGAAGATATTACCTCCTCAATTTTACGGATACCTTCCTCCATGCTCTCAAGCGTTTTTTTGCGACAGTTTGAAGCCCAACTGCTTGCTTGCCTCTGAAAGTTTCAGCACCGAAATGGTAAATTCGAAACTAAGGTAGAATAATCGCTGTCATTTTTGCCTTTTTTCGGCATCTTGAACAGCAGACTCAACCGTGTCTAACTTTTTCATGTTTTTTTACTGTATTTCTAATCTCATCAGTTAGCATTATTCTTCACCTCCGCGATTAGTTCCTTACAAGTTTGAATGCTTTGTACTTCTGTTGAGTAATGATTTTCATCTTTGTCCTCTCAGCCAGGGATTCTATCGTTCACTTACGGCTAGCCAACTCTTGATTGGCCGTGTCGACATCCTTTCAGCCAATTCTACTAAAAGACACAAATTCACTCATGCCTTGTAGCTGGATCTCTACTATACTTCAATAACAATTCCTGCGGATTTGTAGTCTCGCGAATCTGTTTTATACGTCCTAAATGCGCTCAGAATACTACTAACATTCTTATTGCATGAATTAATAAGCTGAACATTATAATGGGTCGCAACGCTAATATGACTATTTTGTGCTTGTGTATAAAACAGTTTTTATGGCTGTAATTATGTCCTTTATATCCTCCTCAGTTTCAATCTCATCAAGATCGATTAAGCTGCCGATTCACGAAACGGTTGTTTCAAGAGATTTCTTTTCTTCCTCTACTACGGTATCAATTCTATCAAGGATAAATTTCCAAATGCTCGCTAATCAATCTTCTCTTTCGAACAGGGATCCTCCAGTTGCAAGTCTTTATCAGAAAAACAAGACCAGAATTAATTACCTTCCTTACAGCTTTATTAAATGCAACGTAGTCATATTCATAATTTGTAGATGTTACCGCTGTACCTTGAGGTAGGGTTGAAATATTGAAGCGTGCAATTTCTGATATCATCACCATCTGGTCCATTCATCTTCTTTAATAAATCATTCCAGTTCTTGGTATGACCATTTGCCCCACTATCCACTTCTTTTTTCTGCAAAAGCATATCAACGCTGAAATTCTGCGGGCTTTGCATCTTTTTGCATTGTCCGTTGAATATTAGTCGATAAAACTCTGCTGTAGCTGCATATGTAAAAATAATCAACCTCAGTATCATCAAAATGAAGTATAGATTGAACGATCTTGGGCTTACTGCTCTGTCCACATCTGCACCCTAAATAAATAATCTGTTGATCCTTCAAAATTCCACGACTTATTTCCCACTTCATTCCAACGAACGAAAGCTTCAATAATCTTCCCTTGACTCTATAGACGCAGGTAAAGTGACAACAGCGTCACTTTTTCATTGTCTGTCGTTCAAATGCCACTAAAAACTTGTTACTGGTATCTCTTACTCTTACTACAGCATCGATCGGAACACCCTTAGAAGCCCAGTCAATCACTGCAAATAAATACGCATTAATATTCTTTCTTGCATCATTCAATGCTCTAACATTAGCTGTCGTTTGACCTATGTTTAATTTATACGATTTATCTTCAATCCACCTATCAATTTCTTTTTAGCGCAATCGCAACTTTCTCGTTTTCTTTAACAGAAGTTTTGGTTTTGTGGCTTTTTCTCTTCTACTGGAGCAGAAGGTGACGCTATATTATCTACTTCCGGTTCATCAATAACTCTTCCGTCTAAAACAGGAAGGTTTAGCTGACTAAATACTTCTGCAGATATACCACCAATATATCTAATTCCCTTTTTTTCATAGATATCATTTGTGCCGTTGCCCCAAACATACATGAATTGAGCCAAGCGGAGCTTTGTAGTATCATCAATACCACTTTTATTGTAGATAGTATTCTGCAATGTGGGATCTACCCCTTCAAGGGTCACTCGCCTCTGGGGAAATAATGTAATGTCTTTTATTGCATCCTCAACGTACGGTTCTATTATTTCACGCATCAATGCGCGGGGATGGCGCATATTTGCATCCTGCTTCTTATACAGAAAACGAATCGCATTCTGAGTAAACGGAAATAGGTTGATTAACGAAGAACCCAACTTATATTCTCCCCAACCATCACCCATAGTTACCTCGTGAATTGGATATGTTTCAGCGCTCGCCTTGTCCAACATCCATTTTTTTCAATAGTGTCATCGGATAATGATATAGTATTCAAATATCTAGCAAAAAACTCAATTAATCCATTTGAGTCATGCTCGAACATATCATCAGAAACGTTTATAAAATGCTCAATTCTTCCTTTGGTATTAACTCGAAACTTATCCACATAATAACCATCAGTGGAGCCCACAATAGAATTTATCCTACATAGTTTTCTATCTTTATATCCATTTTTTGTTCGTTAAAGAGCATCCAACAAAGAGTCATCTACGCCCGATGCAGCTGTAATATCTTCAATCAAAATAGTTAATGTTTTTCCCTGTTTGTATAGCTCTTGCCTTATGTCTTGTATTACCAACCCCAAGTCACCAGGTTCAAGACCCGCACATCGTTGTATTACCTTCTCCACAAACAAATTAATGTAATCAACTATTCTTTTTACAAATTCCTCATTATCAATGAGTTTTATTGGCAATCTTCCTTGCTTTTTCATCTGCACCACCGTTTATTAATTCATTGCAAAATTCCGAATCCACCTCAAAATCGCCAACAACAAACTCTACCGCTTTGTCATTTATCTCTGTAGTCTTATTCTCAGCAAATTTACAATAGATACGTTCGATGGGCCCGTTACTCCCCATCAATCTTTCTTTGAACAATGAGTTTTGCAACAAAGCCACTAGATGCTGCCTATCAACCCAGTTAATCATCCTTTCTTTGTCTTCCCCGGCTTTTGCCATCATCGCTTTCGATCAAATTAACAAAAGTATAATAAATTGTGTTTTTTAGCTCGATTTCAGGAATAGTTGTAGAAGCCAATGCCAGCTTTTTATATAATTCCTGATCGGGTAAGTTTTTACCCTCAGAATTTCTATTAACTGCTTTATTGTTCCTTTCAATGTATTGTCTGCTCTTCTAATAGGCAAAACAATCTCATCCTCACGTTTTCTAAGCAAAAGCATAGTATAGAACCAACGTATAAGATGCGACTTGCCTGCCCCACTTGCTCCTTTCACCAAGACGAACTGATCATCGTCGTTTTTGAGAAAAGAACAGCTCAAAAACCTCTTCCTCTGTAAGAGGATGTTTTCTGATCCTGCGGTGTTAAATCTGCATGATCTGTAACATACAGATTTTTCATTGGCACATGTGTTGCTAAAAAATCCCCTTGAGTATTGTTTATAACATCAGGGCGGAAAACACTTTTATATCGAACTTTTGCAACTTCTATATTCATCGTTTAACCCCCTTGTAAACAATAGCATTAACCGGATTATTAAATAGATCATTTGACGGAAACAAAATCCATTTGCTTGCTTGGTCACTAATATACCTTATAGTTATTTCATCATTCTCATGGAGTTCTCTCAGTGCGCTAGACAATGCTAAATTAAGATATTTCTCGCTTGGTGCATTATCTGTAAGAATGCGACCATACTGATTGAACATGGCCATAAATTCGTCCATCTGATACTCTTTCTTCTTTTCTAAATCCATAAGCTTTATTACATTTTTTACAAAAATGTATGCATTCGGTAAGAAAGTAAAATCGTTCATATATCCAAATCCCAGGAACTGTGCCCAAAAACGCCATCCACGAGCCATTGGAGCAGTCACATTCTGCCCCGCTTTTTCAGACAAAAAAGTAAGCATGTCATTATCCGACACTGATTTGAACTTAAATATCTCTTCATTAAGATTCACTATTGCATTGGTACACCTGTAGAATTGCTCACCTTCAAAGCTAATCAGCCTAGAAATAGCATGAATCCTCATATCATCTATAGAGTTTATCTTTTCTTTTGGAACCAGTGGGTAAAACCATATTATCTTGGATATCCACCAACTTTAACTCTGTCGCCGCTTTCATTATTGTGGAAAAGTATGATGATCCCTCATATATTCCACTTGGTTCCATAAGACCCTGCAAATCCGACCGAGAGATTTCTTTTTTTGAAGCAACAATTTTGTATAATGCGTAGACTCTTGCGGGTATTGCCTCCGTAACCATATTTCCAATAAACATATGTCATTTCTCCTCTATCTTAATACTGTTCCATCAACTAATTCTGTAGTTTCTTTCCCAGTGCTGATCGAAACGCAAAAGTCATTTTTTGTTACATGAATTACATATCTATTTGGAGCAATATACTTATATATCGTCTGGTACTCTTCCTTAGCAACAAGAGGATCTTCATCATATACCGCCATCACCAAACCAGAAATATAAAAGCCATCGTCATGTACATGTAATGCATTAAACTCTTTATAATTCATAAAATTCAAATCGGAGATATCAGTTTCAATATCTTCATCAAAGGAGCTTGCTACAACAATATTCGGCTTATATCGTTCAACCAAAACAGAAATGCTTTCTCCTGTCATCACACAAGCCTCATTCGTTCGGCAAAGAACCGTAACATTTCTTCAGATAATTCTTTTTCAGGCTGCCCATCAACGACAAGCGGAAATCTATTTTTGCTCGGATGTGACTATATGATTATGACAATTGCATCCGGGACAACATTCTGAAACCAAAGGATAAGTTTCATAAAACATTTCAGACCAGCATAGTCTGTCTGCCTTATCTACCGAATTCTTTATAATCGAAAAGGCTTTTTGCGACTTGATCGCTTCCTCATTTCTAAGCCGCTCAAAAAAAGCCTTTGCCGCATCAGTTTCTTTCGTAATCAAGTCATTCAAAATCCTAACTGTAAAAATATATCGATTATCCCCATCCAAATCTAAGCCAACTATCTGAATTTGTTTTTCGATTTAGTAATAATAGAACGTTGATATTCACTTCTCGTCAGTATCATTTCCGTCTTCAAAATAGTTAATCTTGTTATAATTTGGTTTAGTTGACGCCATGATCGCGATGGACCCACTTTGCCACTGGTTATTTGGATTTCGATACATACTCCACCATCTTCCCCAGAACTTGTCAGTTGTCAGCACCTTTCCAACATGGTTATATGCATTCGCGATATCATCCTCATCTATGCACATAACACTCAGGCTGGTAATCCGTCTCGTCCCCCTCTTCCCAATTCTTGATAATATGTATCGGAACTTTCTGGCATATAGAGATGAATAACCGTTCTAACATCGAGACTATCCACCCCACACCGAAAGCAGAGGTAGCGATCAGTCAAGTCGTACTCATTATTCACCCAGTCATCAATAAGCAATCGTCTCTCATCTGATTTTTGTCTCACCTGTAAACGTCTTAACGTTCATGAACCCTTTAGACTCTAAATAGGTTTTCCACTTTAGTGCCTCGTAAGGATCATTAACATAAAGAATCATAGGATGCGGCAGCAACCGGACTAGATTCACTACTTTATTTTGCTTGTCTCTATATCCTTTCGCGCTAATATACGAAAAACGAGGCTCTTTTCTCAAAGAATCACATCTAATTTCAGCCACTCTTCTCCTGATACAAAACAGTTGTTTAAGAGCATCTACGGTATCATCTCGATAAGTAGCAGATAATAAAAAAGTTCTTAGCTCCGGATTCGCCAGTAATAGTTTATTTCTCCACGGGCTTAAACACTGATAATCCACTCTGAAGAAATCACCCCATGCAACAACTATATGCGCTTCATCAACAATTATGTTTTGTAAATATCTGGCCTCATTCGCTTCTTCAATGATCTTTCTGAATGCCTCATTTTTGATTAGTGCTTCCGGAGAAATGAAGAAGACGAGCCTCTCTTCCTTCTATCGCTTTCCGAATTTGAGAAAAATTATTAATTCCACTATAGTAGCAAAAAATCTCATTTTGTCCTGCATTTACCACATTCGACTTAGCTACTCTTTCTTGATCAATAGCCAGTGATACCGTAGGAACCACCACAATTGATAACCCTTTCTTAGAGTATCCAAGGACTTGTGTAATAAGACTTTTTCCACCGCCTGTAGGCATAGAAACCAGGGTTGTATATCCCAATGGTGCATTTAATGCGCCATATACGCAAAGCTTCTGTTCCAATGATTTAAAGAATCTGAACCCAGTAAGGTTCTCAATGAAACGATTCGTCATAAGACAATAACTGGACTTTGTTTCATTCAAACTTGTTCCAGCGTTGACAAATACTTCCTCAACAAATGATTTTTGCGGGAGAAATTCAGGAACACTGTAGACAGCGTAGTATTCTATAGAAGTGGGTTCGTAATAAATCCCATATTTTTCTAAAGGAATCTACGCTACAACCTATGTTTGTCCTAAGGCTTGTCTGGTATGAAAGCATAAAGCCCCTAAGTGCAACTAGGTAATCAGCTTCGCCACATAAGCCTAATCTAAATCGTCTAAAATATTTGATCAGACGATAGGCCACATTCTCCAGCGCTTTATCTACGCTGTTTTTTTGTATCAGGGCCTCGACCTCATCAATTGTCGCTTCTTCATTATTTAAGATTTTCTCGATTGAACTAATTACGTATTCTTTATTCATTTCTTCAATAACCAAACAAAACTAGCCGACTCCATCCTAATTACTGGCTTAGTCAGGCTTTCATAAATAATGTTAAACTGGCTTCTCAATTCGTCTACAGAACCATTTCCCTCAGTTCCATAATAGTTTGCATGCGATTCCTTCATAGAAAGAGTTTGAGAAATCATTTCCTTTGCTCTGAGCAGATTCGATTCTCTATGAAATCTTTCTCGAGCTTTTTTTCTAGCCATCTGGCTACTCTGCTCTATTAGTTTTTCCCATTTTTCTTCAGAATACTGACTTTTAAACCAATCAAGATTACTAGTAGAATATCTGTTAAGAATTCCAAGGAAACCATTTTCTTTTCCTCTTCTTCCCAGATGATCAATTGTGTCAGAACGATTAAAGTAACCCATTTGCGAAATCCTTTTATGCTCTGAAAGCACGGTCTTTTCCGGGAGATCTGTATACGCACTAAAGCCAACTGGTATAACCTGTATAGATGTTGCCAGGTATTGTCTAAACATCCCCAGCATATATAATGAAACGCCATTATCTATCAGAAGTCTTTCGTTTGGCTCAATCGAAAAAGTATAGATAAAGCCTTTCCAATCAACACATGATTCGGCTGCAAAAGCAGTACACATTCCTTTATAGGACCTCATGGCGTTTTCTACGATACAATCAAAAATCTCGTCTCCCGGAGCATAAAAATGTATATAATCGTTCTGAATTGAGAACTGTCTATCAAATGACCCAATAATTGTCCGGTCATTACGTTTAATATGTTTTCCTTCTCTTCTTCCAGCCCCCTTTGAGCCTTTATAGCAACCTCATTTTGCTTCTTTGCCAAATAATTATCCCAATTAGGAGGAATCAAAAAAATGAATTTTTGCGCCGATCTTACCGAAAAAAATTATTTTTCATCAAATGCAACTAAATTATCATTATCTCCACGGCGCAATTCACCAAATCCTGACAGCGAAGCCCAACTCATCATAGTATCTGCAAACAATTTATTCTCATTAAAAGAATAGTTAAGCAGTAATTTTTCCAACTGCAAATACAAGGGTCTAAACCTCATTGCAGCTGTATCGAAGATCTGCTCCCCGTTGAACCGTCTCACGCATCGCCTCAGCTTCTTTTTATGAGTTTTGGAATCAATCTATATAAGCCGAACTCAAAAATCAGTCTTTATGGATTCGATTATCTTACTATTTATATCGTTCATGATAATCTCCAATCCACTTAATGACTGGCAGAACACATTGAGGCCATCATTCCAAAACTTGAAAAGCTGTTCCTCATAACTATCTAATGAATGAATAACCACAGAAGTGACCGCTTTTTCAACATTACGCCCCATTCTATCCAGACGTCCAATTCGTTGTTCGATCGAATTTATATTCCATAGCAAATCAACATGAACTATAAAGTCTGCAATCTGTAAGTTTCTTCCTTCACCTCCAGATTTGTCGCAAATAAGCATTTTACACTCTGGATCTGATTGGAATCTGTATATATTTATTTCTGCTTCATCTCTGCTTATAGACCGCGAAAAGGCAGTGACCTCTTCTCCAAAAGACTGCTTTAGTACCCGGTAATACACATCAAAAGTCTCTGCTTGATCAGTAAATATAACTATTTTTTCGCCAAATAATTTCTCATCTATATAACTGATCGGGTTTGACAAGTCGTGAAGGGTGGGCTTCCACATCGTCTAAGACATCCGCCATTCGCTCTATTGTTTCATCTTCGTCTATCAACCAACGCTTGGCCGTTCGGATAACCTCATCCGGTATGGATACACTTATTGACAATTGCTCAAGCCGCGCATGGTATGCCCACGGCGAACTAAAGAACGCTTCAAGTAGCGGCTGAACATAATTAGAAATATCATTCTCTGTTAATTGTTCATCTAGAGATAAAATCCACTCCTTTAACTGCCTATACGCCTCATTTTCATAATAATTTGTTTCATCATTAATTGAATAAAGTTATTTCCTGAACTTTTCTTTCAGTAAATTCTGCATCTGGGTCTTTTGGGATAAACTCCGAGCAGAGCTCGCCTACCTCTAATAATGTTTCTTTCTATTTGGAAAAATCACAAATATATGAAATGATCACCTGAATGTCGTATAAGCCAGAAGTCCTCTGACGAATAATCGACATTTGAAACCATTTCGTTCAACTTTGGATCCGCAATTACGCTCTCTAAATCCTCAAGGTTTTTCCTTTATTACCTCTAATTCTTCTATAACATCCTCGTCCTCATGGGGATTATCTGCCTCTATCTCCGGCAATAACTCATTCTTGAAACTGTCTATCTCGTCTAGTAACGAATAAGTAAGCCTTGAAATCCGATTTTGTTTTTCTACTAGTTCCGAAAAATCATCAGCTGACACCTTATCATATTTTTGCGGCAATATTAATCTAAGTAAATTTAAATACTCTTCTTCTCTTTGCTGAATCGGAGTTGCACTTAGCAAGATTACATTTTCAGAATTTGTGCTAAGAGAATGTATTTTCTGGTAATTATCGCTGTCTTTAAGGTAGTTATGCACTTCATCAACAATCAAAAAATCCCATGCTTCAACAAGGCTATTCTTTCCAAGCTCCTCAACAGTTTCCAATGTTATTGTATTTCCATTCCCGTTATCACCATCTATCAATCCAAACTTAAATAACAACTCCATTCTCCACTGCGCTACTAATACTCCTGGAACGGCAATCAAAACTCGCTGATTAGCATTTGATGATAAATGGATTTTAAGCACCGAGCATGCCTCAATTGTTTTTCCAAGTCCAACCTCATCCGCTATCATATATCTGCAGTGTTCATCTTGTAAGCATTGCATAATTGTGTTGAGCTGAAACGCTTTTAAATATATTTTGCATCCAGCCAGCACCTTAAATCCCATAATGGAATTGTCAAGAATATTCATGGTATCCTTAACAACTTGGCGTCCTAAATACCAGCATGGATTTTGAAATTCATACCTTTTTAACTGATGTGTAGGATTTGTACTACCGGAAATATATGAAGCCGTTATATTCTTCTCGGAAACACATATATATCCTTTGTTCTGCACGTCACTTAAATAATAATCATAGTAATCATCTTCTGTAACCTTATACTCCACGACAGTAGCCGTCATTTTGTTATATTTCACAAGCGAATTCTTAAATAAGTGACAATGATCTAAAGCAGCAATGGGCGCCTCCAAAACTTCATCCGGAATATATTCGAAATACTTCTTTTTGATCGAAAAGGATCGAAAAAAACTTAATATGCGCACTCTCATTAAACGTGTTAACGCTAATAACTTTACCTGTTGCGAATATACGTGGATTATTCGGATGTTCTCTATCAATTGGACACCTAACAAACATTCCTTCTTTGATCATAATGCTACCCCTTTAAGCTTTCTTCGTTCTAAAACTCTCTAAACAAATATCCTTTTCGGAACAATTCTGGCAAAGAGCGTTTAAGCTTCTTTTATATGGCAAGTCTCTTAGCGAATCTGCATTAAGCTCGGTGTCGACCTCACTTTGTGTCGCATTTTTAAATACATCCTGCTCCTCGGGATTTGTATTCTTTGCGAGCTTTGCAACAAGAAATATCTCACACTTTGTCATATGGTCAAGCTCTTTCTCGCAGATCATCATAAATTTACCATTATACAAGGCATATTTTTCTATGTACGCCAATGATGTTTTTACAATATCGATAGAGTCGGCGTGATTGATGAACAAAAATTTATCCTTTAGTTCATCCATTTGCTCATTCAAGTAATCAAAAACAATATTCCTTACGAATGTTTTTCCTTCGAAATGCTTTCGCGCTCTATGCTCTATCATAATGGTTATATACTTTCTCAATAAAAACTCATCTTTATAGACGCTCTTTCCTTCAATAATCGATTCCAATAAAAACCTGTATTTACACGCCCTATATCTCATCAAGTCATATTGATTAAAACTTCCAAGATCGCAATCTTCGATCTGAATATAGTCAACTTTTTTCTGATGCTGAGCAGCGCTTTCCAGTTGATATGGTTTAACATTAGCATTTAATATTCTGAACAAGTAATATGGTTCGGATTCCCCGTCCCTCTCATTCTTTATGTAACTAAGCTTTTACTGAGCATTTTACTAAATGCTAATCCATATACAAGTGCATATCTCCTAAAGTTTTTGTATTCTAATCGAGATGTGACAAAAACTTGATATTTCCAGTCAACAGGGGCTTGGGCCACCTCAAAAAAATCAATGTCCAATGGCCATGAAAACTCATCCTTATGCGTAATGCTCATATCGGTATCAGACAGGCAAGCAAAATGATATGTTTTTGAAATTGGACTTCTGTTTTTCTTAAAACATCACCATCAATTTGTTCAAAATCTCTAACAATCCAGTTTGCTCCTTTTCCTTCACTCGGAATCTGTTGAAGATAAATCTGCATAGTTTCGCGCAAGCAGTCAAATGAAGCATTAGCCTCCACGTCCTTGACCTCATTAAGTCTCTGTAAAACTCTCTCAACTATTCCTTTAAATTCTGAATCGATTTCTTCTACATCGAGCACTCTTGAAATTAATACTTCGCCGATTTTTTATAGAAAGACTTAAAAATCGTTATTTGTATCATTAAAATCATCATAAAAAGAAACTTGTAATATCGTTTAGATCATTCAACGCTGTGATAAGCTTGTCAATCTCACTTGGTGACAAATCAAAAATATTCAACACTCTGAAATTCCCTAAACTCGTCTTCATCTTCATGTATTTCTTCTATACGATTCTTTAATCTTTTTAACCGCTTTACTATTCCCTTAATGGAGTCTCATTATTTACGTAAAGTCTGACCTTATCGAGAATAGATATTAATTCACCGCGCTCTTCCTCATGAATTATTCCACGATAAACATTCATATAAATCCCTAAAATCCTGCAGACATAGTACATGTGAATTCGGATCCCACATATTCGTTATAGATAAGAAAAAGTGTCAATAGGATAATCAAGGAAAGCGCGTTCTCCAAATTGCTCAGGGAAATAAATCTTTAAAATATTGTTTACATCACTAGTCGCAGCATAAAATTGCTCGTCCATATAATACAAAGCCGGATGAGCAAAACCATCTTCTTTTCTTAATGTTTCAGCCACTTCGAATTTCTTGGCTACATATCCAGCAAACTCTGTTGCATTATCAAACTCTGTGACATCTATTCTTTTAGAAAAGTCAATCACACTGGTATTGCCTGCTATAACTGCAGCAATATTATCTGCTATCTTTCCGCCCTCATATTGCTGACTTTCATTATTCAAATTTCTTGGAGAGAACACAATTTTACTTTCAAATGACGAATACACATCCAGCCATGTCTGATAAACATTTTTATAATCCGGCTGATAGTTAAATAAGATCACTACCAACTTATATTTCCCTATCTCTTCTATCATGCGAAGCATAATGGGCGTAAATTGATGAATCCCATGAATTACAATTGAATCTTTTCTAATACAATCTTCTCCGGATGTAGTATTGGTTTTTGACAGTTTTGCCACCAGACTATCAATCGCTATATCTATTTCATCCTCTTTAAATCCATCCTTGATTAAAAAAAACTTATTCTTGGTCTGCTTTAATTCCTTATAGATCTCCACAACGCACTTCTGATCATATGAAAGCTCACTAGTCTTTATGTTTTCCGGTTCCATTCCCAGTTCAAACATAGTTCTGATGCTTTCGACAACATCACTTCTATTTCTCTTCAAAGAGATAACAACGTCCTCACGACTTATGTCATCTATACACTTCGAAAAATCTAAATACTCAATGATATTATCGATTGCTGCGCTGGCTGATCGCAATAGCATCGCTTTCCCAATCAGAATATAGTTCATTTATAAAAGCGAGTAATCGTAGTAAGTTTTTCCCTTATAAAACTCCTTATATTGATCGCATAATCCATTCACTAAAGTCTGAGATACACATAAATGAAAGCAATTTTTGATTGAGGCCCAATATGGTTCCTTGTTAATCTCATATGGATTACTATACGTATAAATTGTGATTGCCATTATTCAACAACCTCCAGTAAATCTCCCCAACAATCTTGGGCTTTTTCCATCTAGGTCCTTAAGCCATACAAAATTCCTAATTGCACGAGTCATCGCAACATAGAGGATTCTTGCTTCTTCGCGCTCATTTTCAAGCGATTCTGAATCAACCTGATATCCCTCACTGTAATCCATATTTCCGTTACCTGACCCATAACTGTATATCAGTTTGCCATCAATAACATTTACACCTATTCCCGTATGATATGTATTAGAAATATCATCTGAAGTGTACGGCATAATTACAGTTCCATACTCCAATCCTTTCGACTTATGAACAGTGGTACAAATAACTGTAACCTCGTTGGAATCCAGTTCTTTTTTTCTTGATGCTTCTTCTTGATATGTAGTGATATTAATCTTCAAATAATCGTCGACCAGATTCACCGTTAAGTACTCGCGAGAGTACTTCTGCGTTATTTTCTCCATTAAACATTCATAGTTAGCCCTATACTCCAATTGATAATCCTGATTAGATGAATATGTTATCCATGGCTTGGAAGCCTCATAAATTTCTCGCAAAACAACAAGCACTGGCCTGACTTCAAAATCTGTTATAATTTCGCACCATTTCTTGCCAAGTAGTCGCATAAAATATTCATCCAGAACCCTAACCAATTCCTTTGTCTTATCATTATCATCACAATCTTTTTAGATTTACCTGTTGCAACTTCATCGATATATAGTTCGACTCTAGAAAAATTAGATAGGTAGACTTTGTTATATGGATGTGTTATGGCCATCACAAATTTATATAGATCATTGTTGAAGTCAGTCTGAATAAATCTCCCCATCAGTAACTTTAATTGCTAATCCGATTTTTCTCCGCTGCTTTTACAATATTTGCAATCTGGTAGTTATAACGTACTAATATTGCAATTGTCATCTCTTCTTTACTTAACTTCGTATTTTTTTCTTATTCTCTCAATTTCCTTCTTTTGGTATTCTACCTCTCAAATAAATCTTCAAAGAATTTGTCTTTATCTTTTCCGTTGCTTTCGATTTTTCTTACAAGCTGATCTGGCTCGCATTCTTTAACAACACGACTCACCAAATGATCACTTTCTTTGTATGGTAAAAGACTTCGACTACCCATCTCAGAAAATACTTGATCAAAAATATCTAACAATCTTCCATCCGTTCTGTAATTCCTATTAAGAGAGTATTTCACCCATAGAGGATTATCATTTTTCCACTTTTGTAAAAGCACTTAAAGTAGCACCTCTAAATCTATATATACTTTGTTTCAAATCTCCTACTATAAACAGGTGACAATCGTTGCCAAATATCTTTTGCAGTCCCAATATTGTTTCAATTTGAACATCATCTGTATCTTGGAACTCATCGATAAATAAATATTTATAATTTAAGCCCTTTTCTCACTTATCTTTCCTTCTTTTTACCAGCTTGTGAATACTAATCATACAATCTCTTAAAGAAATGAGATTATTGGCCTTTATTGTACTCGAGTACTGTGTTTCCGCAAGTATAATAACTTCTTTAATAAGTTCATTAAAATATGGCAATGATCCTATCGAGTTTCCAAGATCATCTACATTAATGTCCTTAATATCTACGCTTCTGTTATACAATTGATTACAAAAAGGCTATAAGCATTTCTTCCAGTTCATACGACTGTACAGTTAACTGATGAACAAAATCAGGATTTTCTTCCGTCTTCTTACTTAAATATGAATTAAGATATGAGTGATACAATTTCCGTCTATCATAAGTTTCACTCGTAATTTGACTATCATAGCCCAAGCCCATCCGTATGCATTCTTTATGTAACAAAGTAATAGCAAACTTATGAATTGTTGAAATCTGAATCTGACTCATGTCCTCAATCAAATGCATATACTTCTCATTTGAAGTGAGCACAAAATAGTTCATAAACATTCTTTTAAGACGACTATTCATGTTTTCAGCTGCATCTTTAGTAAAGGTAATCATAGCAATGTCATTTACAATATCAACGACTGCATCAGCTGTACGATTACATAAGTACGCTACCCTTGAAACCATTGAATAGGTCTTACCTGTTCCAGCTCCAGCAGCGACCATGATGTTTGTATCTGCCGGGGCATGCTCTATTTCATACTGTTGAAAATTGAAGGGTGTAACTTCTGCAAGAGACTGTAATATGTTTTTCTCTTCGATTGTGCAAAAGCCCTTCTTCAATCAACAAAGAACTATTTACATACTTGCTTAGTTCTTTTACGTAATACACTTCAAAATTGAAAATGGAATACGAATCTTCTAATGCGTATACATCTAGACTCCTTGTTCCGACTGAAAGATTTCCCTTTTCAGGTGCCAATTTTCTGGAATACAACTTAGACTCAACGGATTGAGCCAGTCTTATTAATGTTTCTTTAGAATCAACAAAAACAATTTCTTTAATTCCCAAAGAAATATTCGTTTACAACTTCTTCTATATGCTCCTCCGTTAAAGAATTGCATTCTATTCTCAACCTTGAGTATCCAGGATTAAGATCCTCGACATTTTCTTTTAGGTCGTAGTTTGGTTCAAAATGATGGCGAACTAGAGCAAATCTCTTTGCATTAAACTCATCGTGCGGAGTACTTTTGTTAATGTTATATCTGCCAATTAACTTTTGATAAAGCTTGGTTGCATCTCCCAAGTCTTCCCTAAAAATAGTTTCTGTTTCATCCGAAACCACGTCTAATCTTTTTGAAAAGTATTCTTCCCTACTAATTAACGGATAACAGACCAAATCCATAACTAATGGATTCATTCCCAGTTCTTGCTTCAATAGATTAACCATATTAAAGCGATAACCTCGTGCCTGCTTTCTAGGACTTGATTGCGGCTCTTCTTCCCCAGAAAGAATAATCGCATCTTCACTAATCACATTGAAAATGTCTTCAGGCTTCCACCCTTTTACTTCGACAATGAACAGTCCTATATCCTCTGCCAAAAATACAGAAGTCAAACTCCCAGCCCTTTATAGATCTCGTGTTATAAACAACATACTGTTGAGGTAGATTTTTGGAAAAATGATTCCCATGTAATCTTTTCCCCTTCAAAACCGGGTATTTTATCTATCATTTTTGCCATAATAATCCCTCACGCTTTAGTCTTCTTCTGAAATTTCAACAATGTCATCCAAAGTACAGTCAAAGTGCCCTACATATTTTAGCCATAACTTCCATCGTAACGTTCTCATCATTCGCCAGTTTTGTCATGGTACTATTTCCAATAGATGCCATTCTTTTTACGTCTTTTTTCTTCAATCCTTTATCAATCATTAGTTTGAACAGTTTCTTATAAGATACGCCCATTTTTTTCTCCTTGAGTGAATAAAAACACGTATAAGATAACATGGTATATTATATCACTTATTGGACGACCTTTGGGATTTTTTTATTGCGGATTGGGTATTATATTTTTCCCTTTAGCTTTTTCTCCCATCTTCCATTATCCACATTACCTGTCCAAAAACGGACTTCAACTAGGTTTCTCACAAATTCGCAAGCAATGTCTGTGTCCAGACAACTCGCTTCGCTCGGCTTGTTGGGAGTTGCTCCCAATCCCTTCAAACATCAGATTTACATCTGCTGATCTACGCCCCGCTTTGCGGTGCTGAGTGCACTTCGCCGAACGCGAAAATAAAAAGAGGGACATCCCATCAGATAGATTTCTGATGAAATGCCCCATTGATCACAAAGACTTTTCTTTCGTTTTTGCTTTTTCCTTCTCGCGGGTTTCCTCTTCTTTTTCAAGATTCAGGAATCGTTCGATATCGTATTTTGTTGTAGCAAAGTCCGTCATCTCCTGCTTGGCTTTTCCGGTATTCCCGGTACGCCTCCTTTTTCTTTGCCAGGAGATTTGCGAATTCTTCATTCAGTTGTCTGACTGTCGGAAGCTTCTCCACCCCCAGTTCCGAAAACGCCTGCTTCGCCGCTTTATGAAGAGTGATCTCTTCACGGCGGGCTTCAAAGAAGGCTTTACTGTATCCTGCCTTTCGGTAGGCCACGTAGATATCTTTGGTCTTGGCATAATTCAAAATATGCGTTTTTAAGACTGATATCTCAGCCATTCTTTTCTCTGCCGACTTGATCGTAGCAGACAGTTCATTGAAGTGATCTGCAGCTTCCTTTGCTCTCTGACTTAAGGTTTCGAGGTCGCGGATATCATGTTCCTCCAGGAATAAAAGAGCTTTAGCCACCTGCTTCACATTGAAGACTTTCGCCCATCTCTCATATCCGGCACCTTTGCCCTGAGCAAGTTTTGCCTGGATATCGATGAGCATATCAACCTTCTTTTCTGGCTTCGCGTTATGCTTCCGAAACTCAGGATCACGCTCCATCTCACCGGAGATGATCTTCTCAAGGTCGTCAGGTCTGTATCCTTCCCCGAGGGACTTAAAACGGATAAACCGCTTCTGGTCTTTCCCCTTTATCGCAGGATTCTTGCCTCGCTTAGTCTGATACTCTTCTTCCTCCAGGAACCGAAGCAACTCTTCAAAATCTTTCGGATTCCTTGCAAGCCCCCGATCGATTGTTTCACGAATTGCATCGCGGTAAGTATCGCGTCTCGGATAATCCGTACGCTTTTTCTCTGTCACGATATGCCGTGGCTTGATGACTGATAGACCATGTTCCAAACATAATCTGTCACTGATCCGCTGGATAACAAACGAGGAAAGAAAGAAGTTTTTGAACTTCCTGTCACAGGCAAGATTCGTGGAATTAAAGATGATGTGGTTATGGATATGAGCCTTATCCGTATGAGTTGCGACGATAAAGCATACGCACCTTTGGTGAATTTCATCGCAAGCTCGTAACCGATGGCATTGGCTTCTTCGGGAGTTATCTCCCCTGGTTTGAATGACTGCCTATTCTGATATGCGATCGCATCGTGTGTTGGTACCCGGTGATCCTTCACATATTATTTACACTCTCTAAATTGTATCCCACATCTCTCTTGTTACGAAAAAGAGGTGTGTCCGAACTTACAAATCTTTTGTTCCTCATTCTATAAAATCTTTCTTGTCTTTGAGTAATCACGTTCCACTAAGACGATTTTTTTCTTAGATACTCCGAAAAACCGGTTTCCGGAAGTCTTCTATTTTTATTTAACATATTCTGCCAAATTATATTTCCCTCAGCTTCCGTAATAATCTGTTTTTTTCCCAGTGCTTCCATCAAAATATGCCCTGTATCTACATGTTTCAAATGATATCTTTTAATGTATAAAGCAATATCTTTATAATTATTACTAGCCAAAAATACCATTGTACGTTTTAGCTAAGGCGATTCCGGCCGCTTCACCACGCCCAATCTGCTTCTCTCCTTTTATATCCCTTAATCAAATAACTATATAAATCATATTCTTCCGTTCCTGTAACAATCTGCTGCACACTTGCTATATGTGTACTAATCAGTTTATCCGCTCTTTTGCTTTAATATGCGGAATCGATGGATTAGATAACTCTTGGTATACCGGATCGAGGCAAGACTATTCTCCCACTATATAATTTTTGTAAAAATATTGGTATTGTTTATCCATAAAAAGCAGAAAGACAATCTGTATCGAAAAAAATAACTCATCAGTCATTAGGATATCCTTCCTCTTCATCCAAGTTAAAAACAATATCCGCTCTGAATCCATCCAGTAATAATTCTTCCTTTTACCCTCAGAGATTAGCCCCATATCCGAGAGTTTTTCCACTTTTCTCACATATTCTCCCTGTAGTAAAATACTGTTTTTCCTTCTATAGAAGGAAGATAGAGTTCTTTACCATATCCTAGTTTTTGCAGCTTCACGGGAAATTATGATATCTTTGAATGGAGACATAGAATTCGCCGATACAAATCCATCCTTTTCAAGGCGAAATAAAAGAGCCATATGACTAATCATGTATAGTTGCTCTAAATCTATAATTTTTATTTAAAGTCCATCTATCAATCTTTTTGCATACTGAAATAAGGTATCGTATGGCATAAGCAAATACCCGGCAAACATATCCGCTTCTTTTTCGGAATCTGGTTTATCATCTCCCATATGCATATCACAAACAACTCTTCCATCTATATCCTCATAGAGTATATGGTATAGTTCATGAGCTAAAGTAAAGCGTTGTCTGCCATAGGACGTTGTTGAATTAATACAGATAATAATATCTTCATCCACCTTGGTACACATTCCGCTGATTCTCTGTGAAAGAGGATACTTTACAATGGTAATCTTCTTTTCTTTCCATCCATTGACAACAGCAAAAATGTCAATGGGAGAATAGCTATCTTCCCCTAAGATACGCCTTGTTTCCAATGCAAGTGAATTTAATTCTTGTGCTGTCTTCATCCTATTCCTCTTTAAATTTCTCATTCATATATCGAATATTCATTGCGATTTTGTTTACGGCTGCTATGCTTTGCAAATCTTCTCCCTGAATGCCATTCGCTCTAAAAGCAAAAATTAAGCGGAATATAGGTATCCTTTTGCCCCAAAAAGATATTCTTCCGTACAACCAAAAAGACTGCATAATTGATTCATATGGTAACACTCATAGCTCTTGATCCATTTTCAAGTTTTGTTATTAATGTTTGATCCACGCCAAGGTATTTTGCCATCTGGTCTTGGGTTAATTTACAATCTTTTCTAAGTTTCTTTAATCGAAGATGAAGTTCCTTCTGTTCCATTTTCCTCCTGCTACAAATTTACTTATAAATAATATACTCTTCTTTTGTCATATTTTTCAATGGTATTTATATGATTATTTATGACAGACTTTTGACCATTTAAATCTGATATTACCGGATAGCTGCAAGAAGAATAGAACCAGATAAGAAAAATCTACCAACCCTAAGATCCAGCAGATTTTTGAACGGATGAGTTATTTACCATTTTCAAAATGATCTCTTAATACTCATTAATCTAATTATTAGAACTATATTCAGAATAGTTGCTAATATAAGACCAACTCAGCCCAAAAGCAAATCTATCGCAAACCCTATAATGAAACTTTCATGAGCGAATGGTCAATTGCTCACACACATTTTTTACAATATGTGTTTTTCCTTGAGTATCTATATGATTTTTTTGTTCCAATCTGCATTTTTTCATATAGAAACTCACAAAGTGTGATATCACACAATTATCAATATCCTTCTCACAAAAATAAAAAGAACTCCCTTTCCGAGAGTTCTCTTGAAACGATTCTCATTTTTCCTTTTTAAGATGCCTGCACGGAAACCATCCGTGCGTAAATACCGTCTTCTTCCATGAGTTTATCGTGATTTCCGCGCTCTATAATCTTTCCGTCCGATACTACAAGAATCTGGTCCGCATCCTTTATGGTTTTTAATCTATGCGCAATGACAAGAAGGGTCTTATTCTTGCAGAGTTCCGAAATCGCCTCCTGTATAGCCCGTTCATTATCCGCATCCACACTTGCTGTTGCCTCATCTAAAAATAACGATGGGCGAATCCTTCAGAATACATCTGGCAATGGAAATCCTTTGCTTCTCTCCACCGGAAAGGGAGGCGCCGCCTTCTCCGATTACCGTATCAAAGCCTTCCGGAAGCGAGCGGATAAGGTCATAACATCTGGCCTTCTTTGCCGCCTCTATTACTTCTTCTCTTGTGGCACCTGGTCTTCCCATTGCAATATTGTTGTAGATTGTGTCCTTAAAAAGATAAACCCTCTGAACACCATACTGATTTGATCCATCAGGCTTCCCAAGGAAATATTTTTGATGTCTTTTCCATTAAGCTTAATCGTCCCCTCCCGGATGTCCCAAAATCTGGCAAGAAGAGAAGCTATTGTAGATTTTCCACTGCCTGACGGTCCTACAAGAGCAGTCATTTCCCCCTTTTTCATGCTAAAGGAGATATGATTCAGCACATTCTTTCCGGTATAGCCAAAACTTACATCGCTGTACTCCACAACAGAATCCTTTTGTGCTTCCTTTGTATTTTCAAAAAACACAGTATCACCGGAATCCTTCCATGTATTATTTACATCTTTAGACAATGCAATATCACCGGACTCATTCCGTGTTTCCTTTACATTTTCAGACAATGCAATATCAGCAGAATCCTTCTCTGTCTCCTTTGCACTTTCAGACAACGCATGATCACCGACATCTTTCAGTTCTTCCGCTTGAAAGACCTCTTCTATTCTGTCTAAAGAGGCCGCTGTTACCGTAAGTCTTGTAATTTGACCATAATAGCTCTCTATGGAAATAAAGAGATCAAATAAGAACAATATCATTCCCACCATATAGTCCGGCGACATTTCTCCCTTCGCATATAAGAGGCCCGCTACAGCAAGCATGAAGGATGTGCCAATCCCGTAGGTAAGGTATAAAGCTCTCGCCCAGGGCCCATAGCTTTTCTCAAAATCAATACTTTCCCTACAACTTTTCTCAAATTCAGCGGAAAGACTTTTAGATTTTTCTCCAAGCATATTAAAGGACTTGATAATCCCTATTCCTTCGGCAAAATCCAAAACCTCTTCCGTAAGCGATTCACTTCCCTCCTGCTTCGTCTTGGAATGCGCAAGTGTCGTTTTCATCATGCAATTTCCAACGATAACAAAGGCGAGAACGACTGCAAGTGCGGCAGTCCCTAATCGTATATCCATGACAAACATCATGAGCGTCATGAGCCCCTGGGAAATCATAAAAGTCACCAGTTCCGATAAAACACTCATACAGCACTCTTCAATAAACACCATGTCAGTACACAGAACTGTGCTTATTTTTCCCATATTTCCTTCTAAAGTATCCCATCGGAAGTTTCCGGAGATGATCTCCCAGTCTCATTCGCATATCTGCAAACACTTCATATCCTGTTGCGGATTGAAGAACATTCGTGATGTGCTCAAAAACCGCTTCCACTGCTATGCAAAGAACAAGACCGATTCCAAGATAAAGACATATCTTTTCCTGCATTTGCCCCTTCATAAACAGACTGATTGCCATAAAACTGAAGATTAACGGTGCCTTCATCATAATTCCCTTAATAAAAAGAAGTAATATACGAAGCTCTGAGTTCGGGAACTGTATTTCTCCTGTCATACAAACGATTCTATGCAGTATCTTTAGCATGCTTTTTCTCCTCCCTTAATCTTCCATGTGCTTGCACTTACAGAGGCATCCCAGAATTTCTTATACTCCGAACATTCTTCCAGGAGCTTCTCATGCTTATCGGCAGCAATACACTTTCCTTCTTTTATCACGCAAATCTTATCCGCATTTTTACCGTGGAAAGTCTGTGCGCAATCACAAGCACTGTTTTTATTCTTTTGTGATTTCATCTAGAGCAGCATTTAATTTTTCTTCATTTTTCAGGATCCATAAAGGCGGTAGCCTCGTCCAAAACCACTATCGGCGCATCCTTCAAAATCGCACGTGCCAGAAATTCTCTGGCGTTCTCCTCCCGACAGTTGCTTTCCGCCGTCTCCCGCCATGGTCTCTATTCCGTCAGGAAGTCTCTTCAGAAACTCATCACACTGCGCTCTACTTGCCGCTTCCAGTACCTCTTCTCTTTTCGCCTCGGGCTTTCCGATAAGAATATTTTCATAAAGCGTTGTATTAAATAAAAATTGCTCCTGCGCAACATAAGAGACCTCATTATTCAGTGCTTCCAGGGACATATCCGTGATATCCTGTCCGCCGATCCGGATTTTTCCCGTCACTTAAGTCATAATAATGCACTAAAAAGCTTCGCCAATGTGAGTTTTTCCGCTCCCTCGATTCTCCCACAAGCGCGGTTGTCGTTCCTGCGCAAGTTCCAGACTTACACCATGCAGAACCTCTTTCTCTCCATAAGCGAATCGAACATTTTCAAACTGAACATCTCTATTCTCCCCGCTAAACTTTGCACTCCCCTCTTGAAGCGCCGGTTTATCCATAAGCTTTTCCAGCTCTGTAATTTTATAATTCAGCTGCGGAAATTTCCTGCATAATGCATCGCCTTCATAAAGACGGCCCGACTGCAAAAGACATACAAAGCACTAAAATCAGTTTATCTAAAAGCTAGACTTCCGCTGATAACCCAAAATGATCCTACCGGAAGGATAAAAAGGGCGAGACACGGTAAAACGCTGGAATACATCGCCATCCATGGCCAACAAGCTCTGTACCATAAAAGGGTAAAATCTCTGTAGTTTTTTACGACTTCTCCGAATCTTTGATAAGAATCGCCGTCCTTATTGAATACCTTCACCACTTCCATTCCATTTACATATTCAATAATGGTGTTATTCATCACGGCAGCAGATTCATAGTAGGCATCCATTTTCAGATTGCCCTGCTTCATCATCATGCCCATGGCAAAGATTCCCTACGAGGATAGGAATAAAGGAAAGCAAAAGCTAAGCGGTAATCCACTACAAACATCAGAACGAGGATGGCAAGCGGAATCGAAATATTGGCAATCCCTTCCGGAATCGCATGAGCAAGTAAAAGCTCAATCATATCAATATCTTCTGTAAATACCTTTTTTATGCGACCTGTTCCAAGGCTCTCTATATTTCCGAGTGACTGTTTTTTCCAGTTTTCCCTGTAGAGATATTCTTAAATTTTTTTCAGGGGTATTGTATGCACTGATATGGGAAAAATATCAGTCCTTTCACATAGGCAAAAAGAATAAATCATCTCCGACAAAAGTACCCCGAGTACCCTGAGCATCAGATATCCCAAACTGATTGATTGCCCTTTTGTTAAAGGGAAATCATCTGATACAGGAAAAAAATAGGGCATCGTTTTTTTGCTACAATCCCGATGCACATCATGATGACTGCTCGGATCGTGTATTCTTGTATTCTCCCATATAGGGAGCCACTTTGCTGAACATTCCGTTCTCCTTTCTATTCCATTCTTACTAAGCAGAAATATTGCGTTATTCGCAACAATTAGTTGTTGCAATTTATATTCATATCATTTTGTTGTAAAAATCCGCATATATTAGTTCTAACTAACTATGCTATTGATTTTTAAAGCCGTCTTTTCGATGGTTAAACTACACTAATCCATGATTCCTACTGCTTTTTCCAATTAAAGGAATCTGCATAGAACTTTGCAATGCTCTTCGATTTCTTTCCAAGACATCTTATGAATGAAAGGCTCATAGATAGAGGTCCAGAATACCGTACAGAGAACATACATTTCTGATCAAAAATCTCTGCTTTCGCAATATTTCTCTTTTTGCCCTCTTCATAATATTGCGTATAAGCGTGTGTCATGCGAAAAGCAAAGTCATGCCCGAAGTTCTCATGCACCGTCCCGGCAGATTTTTCTAAAAGTAATACAAATTCTTCTCGAATATCCCATAGGATTCGGAACACATCTAAGATGTATTTCTCATTCATAATCCATGTATTTCTCACTTCTTCGTCGCTCATAGAGGAAAAGTCCACATCCGTTCGTTCGAAACAAAAACGGTCTAAAGTGCTTACCGCTTCTTCGACAACGGCGCTAAACAGCTCTTCCTTCCCTTTGTATCGTTTATAAACGGCTCCTGTTGTAATCTTTGCATTCTCACAGATTGTCTTCAGTTCGGCTTTGATAAATCCCTTTTCCATGAACTCTTTACGAGCACTTTCCAAAAGCCTCGGATCAATGCTTGTATCCCGGTTTGACATATACTCTCTCCTTCCTATTTTGCTATTTAGTAAATGAACTTAGTTTGATACAGGATGGATTGGCAATCCCATCCCGGGAAGGAGAATATCAAATGATCGGTTTTCTGTTGCAACAACTTTCGATAAACTCTCCATCATGCGTTGCCACAATAATCGTCTTTCCCATGGACTTAAGTTCTTTTTAAAATCTCTGCTATATCCACCATGTGCTTATAATCCAGACCGCTTGTCGGTTCATCTAAAAGAATGATATCATGATCTCCGGCTATAGCGCTGGCTATCGCAACCCGCTGCATTTGACCGCCGGAAAGGCTTAGCGGATGCCTTTCCTCTACCATGCTTAAATCCAGTTTTTTCAAAATCCCAAGTATGATCTCTATCTTCCTCTTCCATTCCCAGTAGAACTTCCTCCATTACGCTTTCGGTAAATAGCTGATGACTTACATCCTGCATGATCATAAACATCCTTTTTCTTCGTTGCTTCAAGCAAGAGGCTTTCCATTTATTACCAAATCACCCTTGCACTTTCTAATGCCACATAAGCAATTTAAAAAGTGGTCTTTCCCGCTCCGTTACGTCCAATCAGAGCGGTAATTTCACCTTTGGCAATTTTCACATCGTCTGCCTCAAAAATTCTGTCGCCCTTTTTATATCTGAATTTATAATTTTTAAAGTCTAATATAGAATCACGATCCGTGGCTTCATGGATATCCATTTGAAAAAGGATTCTTTTTCAACAAAACTTCGAATCCGAAATCTCTTATCTCTTCCTCTGTGATACTTTTTCATTTCTTCTTTATCAAGATTTCTTAATATTCGCCCATCTTCAATAATAATTGTCCTGTCACAAATTTCCCCAAAAGGTAAGCAATCCTATGCTCCGAAGCAATAATCGTCTTCCCTGCTTTTTCCATATAGAGATTAGTTCCTTAAGTCTTTTTACGGCTTCGTAATCAAAGATTTGCCGATGGCTCGTCAAGCAAGATGATCTTGGTTCTTTCCATGTCTATGGATGACAGGCAACCTGTTGTTTTTCTCCACCGGACAGTTCAAACATTCCTCTGTCTAACAGTTTTTCGATGGAAAATCTTTTTCACCGTCTCAGCCAGTCTATGATTGATTTCCTCCTCCGGAATTCCTTCATTCTCACATCCAAATACAAGCTCGCTTTTTACCTCACAGGTATAAAATTGAGATCTTGGATTTTTGAAAAACAGTGCCGCTTCATCTTTGCCAGGTCGTAAATCGTAGATTTCTCTGCGTTAAGACCTTCTACATATATGTCTCCCTCTACGTTTGCATCATAAAAATAGGGAATAAGCCCACTAATCAACCTTAAAATCGTTGTTTTTCCACAACCCGATTCTCCTGTTAAAAGAACAAATTCTCCATCCTCTATCGTTAAACTAATCTCTTTTTAATGCCTTGTGGTTTGGTTCGGCAGCATAAGTAACTGTGCAATTTTTATCTCAACCATCCTATCTCCTATAAAACGCATCGTGAGTCTAACGACTGTCACTACAAAAAAGGTCAAAAAGGCATAATCCAAAATTCCAAATCCAATCTTACAAATATTGGTGCGCTTGATTCCTGAAGCTAGTCCTCTTGTGATAGCTGCCGCTGACAGTTCCTCGCCAATTCGCACGGAACAGATGAGCATGGGGATCATTTTGTACTCCAAAACTTTCGATGTTTTTTTCCCTCCGAAACAAATCCCACGCATTCTCATTGCATCATCGATGGATTGAAATTCTTCTTTTAACGTTGGTAAAAACCTAAAAACAACAGTTAATGGAATGATTATTTTTTTCGAAACATGCATTTTTCCATTCCGGCTACAAACTCACTGATCCTAGTTGTCTTTACTGCATAGTAAGCAATTGCTATTGTAGGTATCATTCTTGAAAGAATACTGCCAACAACGATAGCTAATGTTCCAACCAAGCTGTTGTCCCAGACATAAGGAATATATAGAATACAATAACTGATCAACAGCCCTATGAAGCTTTTCAGACAATAGGAATATTCTTTTTCCGCCGGAAGCAAAACAAACGGCACGGCTGTTAAAATCATTCGAAAGGCATGCAAATCTTCTCCTCCCCATCGGCTCAACACAACTAAAGCGGTTATGAGAATCAGAAATAGTTTTGTTCTGGGATCGACTTAAAAATTTTTCTGTTCATTATGCAATTCCCTGCTCTTTAAAATGTTTTTTCAACAGCATTCTGCCAAGAAGTCCGCCAAATATACCACTCACAAAACAAACTACAACCAATGCCGGCGCCATGTAGGTGGGAAATAGCGCTCGTACTGCCGTAATATATCCTTCCCCATACACTTGACGGGTTGACCAATATGCATCCGGGTTAAAGAACAATTCATAATAGTTTCCCCAACACCAAATGCTAAAGAAACCATTTGCCAAAACAGCTAACCTGGCACTTGCAAATTTCCCTTTTATATAAATAATATCAGCCAAAACCAAAAAGCGTTCCTGTAATAATCGGAACGTATCCCATCTTGAGTTAACAGCATAATGAGCCTAATAAGAATCCCATAATTGTGATCGTTTCCGAATTTCTTTACCTTGGTTAAGAACAGTTCAAAAATAATGCCTCCGACCAGCGGTACAAAAACAGTAAGCAGGACCAAAAAAATCGGTATCATCCCAAGCATTGCAACGGCAAAAACAACAACAAAATATATTGCGGTGAAAAATGCCAATGTTAATTAAATCTTTTTCCATCTAATTTTTACATTCTTTTCTTTCATTCATCATTTTTCCCTCTTTTACTATTTCTTGTGCCGTATAGCGGATGAACTTAGCTTGATAATTGTATTACCGATAATTTAATTATCAGTTATGTTTTATAATACCACTGAGTTTGAATGTCAACTGTTTTTCTTGCTGCTTATATTTTTTTGTGCCTTATATTTTTCTTGACGTTTTAAAGTATCCTGTGGAAAAATTGCATATCTATAATTTTTTTCGAATAAGAGCTGTAAAAATCAAAATAATTTTTCTGAGCAATATAGGTCTGAATTTGGGGCACGCTCTCGCTAGCTTCGCCACATAACGGATACTAAGCGAAAAACTGCGTTTCTCTTGTTTTTCGCAAGTACCGACGGGCTCAGACTACCCCGCATTCAGACCTATATTGCCTAAAAATCTATTTATTATTTTGATTTTTACAGCCTCATATATTCCGTTTAAATCAATTCCTTATCTAAAAGAAAAATCAATTACATTGATATTCAAAATACCCTTATCATCATACCAGCGTTTTCCAATATCTTTCCTTACCACAATTTTAGGGAAGGAATCTCCCGTAAGCGTAAATGGTCTGAGTTCTACTTCCGCTTTTTCATCCGTAGGCATCGCATACGCCGATTGAATATAGCTTCGTTTTTCCTCCCGCATTTACGACAAAATCAATTTCCTTTGGAGTACGAATGGAATTGCCCTTTTCGCTTAGTGTCCTTGCATAAACAACACCAACATCAACAGAAAAACTGTCGGATATTCAACTCATTATATAGGATATTCTCCATGATATGTGTCATTTCCTGCTGGCGGAATCCTATTCTTGCACTTTCTAAGTCCAATATCCTCACAGTAATATTTATTTGGCGAGTCAAAATAGGATTTTTCCTTTTACGTCATATCGCTGACTTTCTGAGGAACGCATCTTCCAAATGTCCGATATAGGCCCTAATTGTGATAGCAGATACACTCCCCCTTGCTTTGACTTCAAAGTATTGGCAATTTTAGTCGGATTTGTTAATGAACCAACCGAAGAACAAAGCAAATCCAATATCTGTTCCAGTACATCTTGTCTTTCAATTCTCTTGCGTTCAACAATGTCTTTAATATACACTTCTGAGAAAAAGGGATTTTAGATAATTCATCTTAGCCGTATCATTAGGTCTTGACAGGATAAGTGGCATACCGCCATAAAATGCATATTCATCAAACGCTTCGTTTTTGTCCCCGCCAACAGAAGAATAATATTCCGCAAAAGCTAAGCGGGTGTACTCTTATTTCATCACTTCGTCCTCTAAATTCAGTAAGAATGTCACTGGAAAGCATTTTTGAATTGCTTCCGTCACATAAACATCTAAATTCGATAACGCTCAAATCGTTAAGAGCATCGTAAAAAGTAATTTTCTTACCATCCGGATTATATGGATTTGCTACCTCATCAGACATTTGAATTTCATCAACAAAAAGATAATACTCCTCTTTGCTCTTTTTCCACTTTCTCCCTTACGAAGGATGAAAGAATAAGCGGATTACGATATTGAATATCTTTCGCAAGGTCAAGCTCAATCGTAATAATCTGTTCTTCTTTTACACCATTCTCAATTAAGTAATCCCGGTATATATTTTTTAAGAAGATAGGATTTACCGCATCTTCTGATTCCGGTAATGACTTTCACTAATCCGTCAAAACGATAGAAATCAACTGCTTAAGGTAGCTATCACGCTTAATTTCCATAAAACCGCTCCATTTCATTGAAAATTTCTGCCTATTTTGGCTTTTTACAATCACAATTTTATCTATTTCTTCTGTTAAGTTTTCAAGTTCTATCTGAAAATTATAGCCTATTTAGGCTAAAAATGTTCAATAAGAATATTTATTTTCTCCCATAAAAAGGTGCTACACCTCATTGCAATCACCTCTGTAATTATACTTTCTATTCATTGAACATTTCTGTCCATTACGGCAAATCTACCTCAATGTTTGCAACATTAAAGACTTCTTTTCCCTTATCAAAATTGCGATCAAATGGATAATGAAAACAGGTAAGAACATAATCTCTTCTTCACAATGTGACTGAAATGAATTATTCCGCCCAATTCTCAATTTTCAGAGCACTCACTCTGAAACATCCTCCGGATGAATAGTCTGTAATTTTTGAAATGCCTTTTTCCGGCTTATGCTTTATTGCATAAATACAGATATTGGTGTCAAGCATATACCTCATAGCTCGTCACGCTCCTTGGAAGGTTCTTTGCCGAAAAAGATTAACGCCTGATCATCGAGGTGATGGCCAGGCGTTTTGTTCCTTTTTACTCCTGAATACATTTTTCAAGTTCCCGGCAGTAATTATTCTTATCTTTCGTCATCATCCGGCAATGGTCGTAGCCTTCCCCATACCTTTTATTTTTGGCGAGCGGATAGGTCTTGGGAATCATCTTCTTTGCCTTCTTATAATCGAAATCCTTATCTCCGTACGCAAAGACGCATTTCCGCTGAACATCATCGGAAAGCGGCGGCAGTTCCACGACTGCGCAGTCGTGAACAATGTTTCGAATACTCTCCTCATTCATTGATATAAAATGTTTTGCCAGAAGCGGGCGGCCTCTTCTCCAAACATGGAGGACATCTTCTTCACACTAAGCTCCGGATCTGCAACAGCTTTCTTATGTTTATGCAGAAACACCGTGCGAGAATCCACTCCATCAGCTTTGCGTTAGTGTAGAAACTGCTTCCCTCAAAAATAGATGGTTGAATGCAATATCATCATATTTGAGAAGCTGTAGGAGAACCACCCCGCCCAGTGAAGCCCCATATCCGAGTGAGAGCTCCGTGATCTTTTTCTCAGCCAAATACTCATGGATCTGTTTTGCCTCGTCAGCAGCACTTTTATAAGTATCCTTATCGGCATCGCCGTGCGCTGAAAGATCCGGTGCGAGATAACGGTATTCCTCTCCAATGATGTCAGCGATAAATGTCTTCATACCGTTTGCTGACGAAAGCATCGGATGGATCAGGAAGAATCACGTCCTCTTTTCGTTATTCAATCATGCATTATCATTTTCGAAATACCTCACAAGGAATCCCATAAATATAATCCCTATAATCAAATATGTTTTATAATTCAAACTCCCTCAATATACACTTATCCATTTCAGGTATACACTGCTCCAGAAGATTTACTACTTTAGCATAGTAGTTTTTGTCCGGAAATAAAAATTCATTTTCATACCATTCATGCCATAATAACATTCGCCTTATTTAGTAATTGTATCGCCTGTCACAAAAATGACGAGAATGTTCTTGCATTGAGACATCTTATTTATTATGCTTTTCCTGTTGTCTTTATCCAAATACGCAAATGCATCATCCAATATAACAATGCCATTATTGTTATAAAGTGCTCTTGCAATTGCAACTCTCTGTCTTTGTCCTTCCGATAATTCTTTCCCATTTATTCCAATATTTGACGAATCATGCATCGTCGCATCATCTATATTTGCGATATAACAAACTTCGTCATATTTATCTTTGTCCATCTTCTTGAATATCGTTATATTATCTTCAACAGAAGCATCAAACAAATGAATTTCCTGTGAAACATAGCCTATTTTTCCATTATCATTTTCCATCAAAAGATACCAATCCTTCATAATCTGAATATCCCATGATAGAATCCACAAATTTTGTCTTTCCACTACCTGTATCACCTGTTATTCCGAACATATCTCCAGCATTTAAAATAATGTCATGAAATCGATCCTTTTCAGATAATCTAAATCCTTTGATTATTAGCTTGGAAATCATCCCCTCGTTTACTGTATCATTTTTCAACTTTATTAATTAACAGATTTATAGTTTTTCAATACTACAATTAATAACTTCTGATATTCTTTCTAATGCATTCTCACCACACTTAATAATGCTCGCAGTTGTATTAAACAACTGTAAAAATGCTCCAGCATAACCAATATAGGAAATGAAAAAATAATATTACCAACAGTCAAATTAGTATGATTATGATTAGATAAATAAAATAACAGAATCAGAATAATTCCTGCATGCTTAATGAATTCTGTAACGGTATCCATCAAAATGTTTTGTTTAACTTTATCCATCAATACTTGATTTTTATTTTTATTCACTCTTTGAAATTCGCTAAAAATTTTATTATTTCCCCAAAATTGTATTGATTCTCTATTATTCACGAACTCTGCCAATCTGATAGAATAATTAATGCTTTCTTTCCGATGCCCTCATATATGTTTTTATATATGTTACACCACATCCAATACAATACACTTACAATGATTAAAGGTATTATTATAAACATGGTTATCGTGAAGTTTATATATATCAATACAATTGTTGAACTCTATTACAAATAAGCACTGACTCAGCAATTCTAACTGTGTCAGCAACATATATTCCATTATTTCAATATCATAAGAAATAATATCTAATATTTTCTCAATGTTAATATTTTTTATCTGATTTTTACCAATTGTTTTACTATATTTTTCTTTGATTGATTTACTAACAGAGATTAAAGGCATCTATAATCCTGCTTTTTCATTATATATATTGAGAACATATTTATTCCAAAACAGAACAATTGTTAAAAATAATAATCCCTCATCATTCCTTTCTCAAGAATATCAAACATATTTCCAATTATATAAGATGTGATAAAAGGGAGAAACCGTCCATATTAAAAATCATTATAAAATAACCTATAAACAATATAGGTTTTATACTAAATAATTTGTAATTTATCTTTAATATCGTTTTTAGATTACTTAACATTGGCCTTATATGGTGTTAACAATAAACCATACCTCCTTCTACAATCAAATAAATCCTTATGAATTAATTGCAATTCTTCTAGAATACTTGTAATAATATGAATTGGGATCTTTTTCCAAAACCTTCTCAATCCATATTCTTGCACGTTTCCATTATTTAGCATTAATATCTTGTCACATTTTTCCAAACGTTCAACATTGTGTGTAATAATAATCAATATATGTTTTTCGATATCTTATCTAACAATTCAAAGTATTCTTTTTTCTATGTCTTCACTGATGCTAGCAGCAGCCTCATCAAAAATAACAAAATCCTTCTCAGAAAAATAGTCTAATAAGATTTATTAATTGCTTTTTGCCCTGATGATAATTTATCTTTATCAAGCTCACTGTTTAACTTCTCACATATATCATCACTTTTATTTATCCCCAAGAAAAACTCTAGACCATTATCTTTAATAATGAAAGTACTGTTTCAAAATCAAGATTTGAAAACATATCTAAATTATCTTTCAGAGAAGCTTTAAAAATTTGTTTCCCCAGCAGTCAAATATCAATATGCTTTCTTAAATTTTTCCGTATATATTTCTTTAATGTTTACATCATTAATAAACACATTTCCTTCTTGTATTTTCATATAGTTTACATAATATCTTACACAATGTTGATTTACCTGATCCAGACCCTCAAATATGCCTAATTTTTCTGCATTTCCAATCTCAAAATTGATGTTTTGCAGGGCATAATCATTCCCAAATTTGTGGAACACATTTTCAACCTCTATAGATGATATTTTTTCTCTAAGCACAAATGCCCCTTACTAATTTCGTCATCAAAACTAATAATATCATTTATCCTTCCTATACTCTCCTTGGCCATCATATAACTCTGTATATAATTTTGCATATTCTCTAATGGACTTTTAAGCATGTTTCCATAACTATATATGACATAAACAAATCCAAAGGTTATAATTCTTTTTGAATAAAAATCCTCCTCCAACAAAAGAAATAACATTCACCACCAATATGGCAACCAATGTACATGTCCAAATACGATAAAGATAATTTTTGTTTTTACTTTATATTCTTTCAATTTTTCAAATACTTTATCCATTCGGGCAACAACTTCGTTGCTAGCCTTCATAACATTTATTTCTTTTTTATTGTTATTATTTCACCTATAAACGATGTAACTCTGGTTGCTTGTTCTCTCTCTTTCAATATAGCATCTGATTGTTGTTTCTGAACAAAATAAATTATTATGCTCACAGCAATTGTTATAATACACTACCCATACCTAAATAAATGTTTTTTATAAAGAAAATAAAAATGCCAATCAAAGTAAATAAATCAACAAGCACAGGAATGATTGTATTAACTATAAATCCATCTATTATATCTATATCCTTTTCTGCAACCTCTAGTATGTCACCCCTACTGAATAACGATTATAAAACGTTTGTCCCTTTAATAAGCTTTTTCTAATAATGTATATCTTATTTTATCTGTTATTTTTGAGGGCAGCCTCTTTTTCTGAGTAGCCTTTTTAACAGTTTTACAGCTACTAGAAAAAGAATTAACCCCGAATACATATAAATGATTGTTTTCCCCTTCTGAACCACCATATGCAATTATATCAATAAACTTCTCAACCATTATTGGCAAAGTCAACTGTATAGCAGTATAAAAAACCACAACAAAGAATCGGTATAATCAAATATACAAAATTCATCCTATTAAACAAGCAATTTTTGTGCATAATTCCGCAATGTTAAAAACTCCCTTATACCTAAATTCTTTATCCTCAGCCAACTTATATCCGTTATTTGAATAAAAATCTATCTAGCTTTTTCATCCTTATATTGTTCGAAATATGCACGAAATTTTGCTCTCTAACGCCTTCTTTTCAAATTCATTAATCAATACTTTCCTATCCCTTTTCTCTGCTCCCGTTAGCAACACAAATTTCGTCAATTTTTAGCATATCTTTTTCTGAATGGACATAGCTAAAGGGATTGTAGATACAGCGATTATAGGCTAAAATTGCTCTGCCGTTCGATCTAATAAATATGATACCTATAATCAAATAGAGCAAAAACATCATGAAATCGATACATAAAAATTACAAACATATTGGTTTGCTTCTTTAGTATCTTAAATGTTTAATTTTGGTGTTCCTATCTTTTATCTCGCTGATATTCTTCTATTGCATGAAAATCTGCCATGAATCTCTTCAGTAGAAATACACAGAAGTATGGGAATGTGTAGATACGGTCTTCATGCCCAATATTATTTTTTGAAAACTTAATTCCATATCTGATATCCGGGTAATGATCTGAACTAATAAGTGTCTTCATAGATTTTGCACGACCACTTTTTGCCTTCACCTCAACAGGAATCAGGGAAGCTGTTGAACGGATAAAGAAATCCTCTTCCAAGGTGGAATCCTCTTTCTTGAAATAGAACAGTTTATACCCTTGTTTGACAAGCGCTTCAGCTACCATATTTTCATAGAGCGCACCCTTATAGACTCCCAGATTCTTGTTAGCCCTGAGATCCTCCTGCGACTCATCATCCAACATGGATACCAACAAACCAGTATCAGCGAAATACAGTTTAAACGCATCAGGATTGTAATTTCCCAAAAGCGGCAGTTCCGGGAATTCCATGTTATAGCAGATATTAACCATTCCTGCGTCCACAAGCCACTCTGCACAACCTCGATAATCGCGGAATCGTGCTCCCTAAACGACCTTAGATATCTGAATTTTTATTTTTCTCTGGCAAGTTGCGGCGCAACTCGATCAAAGCTACATTAATAATTCTTGTCCGATCTATACCGGATGCATATTTCCGAATATCTTCTTTATAGTCTGCTATAAGCTGCTTTTTGCGTATCAAGAGATCCTTCAAAAGGTATTTCGCTCGATATATTCTTTCTACAACTGAGCATCCCTCCAAGAATATTATAATCTAGAAAGATGGAATGGAAGACACTCATCTCCAATTCACTGAAAGGCGTAAATTCCTTCATGTGAAAGCAGATTTTCCACAGTATCATCTCATAACCCTTAGCCCACAAAAACTCCTCAAAATCCATAGAATACATTTCATAGTCTTTTTATATCCCACACTATTGCTTTTCAATTCTTTTGTAATTGACTCCCCAACATGGATCACTGCAAAACCACATCAAAACGGCCGTCAATACAAAAGAACTTAAGAGAAGTGGCAATTTCCGGAAACTCTGTGATCTCATCAAAAATAATAAGTGTTTTACCCGGCTCAAACTTTTTGAAGGATCGATTAAAAGAGATGTTCTTTATTATTTCAGTAGCCCTCATAACCCTTCGCAATAATTCCCCTATATTTTTCATCACGAACAAAATTAATCTCGATTACGTTCTCATAATTGTCAGCAGCAAAATGCAGAATGGATTCTGTCTTCCCAATTTGGCCGCCCCTAATAGTAGGTGGTTTCCTGTGTTGATCTGCTCTCCATGCCGCTAAAAAGCATCTACCTTTTCTTTTTCAGATACATTCGAATAATTCCTCCACAATAAAGCTTTTTCTTTATTTTTACACAAAACATGAGTATTTTTTTCAATTCGTTCTGCACATTTTATGAGCAGAATCGAATTGTTTAAAGCACATTTTTAGTGTACCTGTTTTCCTTTACCCTATCTTGATTCGAAAGCGAAATATCGTGTACTTTCAGTATCATTCTCACTTAGAAGTCAAAAAGGACTCCCGTAAAGAGAGTCCTTTTTAAACAGTTTTATTATACGATTAATAAATTAATACAACTTCGCTCCTGCGGAATATGGTTATCTCACCATTTAAATGATTCGACTAACAAAGACAAAGGATCTGCTTGAAGTATTGCTTCTGTATGCGGTTTTTCTACAGCCTCACAAAAATCACAGAGTACACCTTTAAGATTATCTTACTCATTAGAATGCAATTGTTCCAATGTTTTACGTTATTCTTCTCTACTCGTCTTTGATAAGACTGCTAGTATATTTCGCTTTAACAATTATTAATTCATGTCCAACACAAGCGTTATGCTACACTTAGAGGAAGCATTATAGACTAATAATAAGATTTCACTACCTCCTAAGATAAAAAGTAACTTCTACTCCTTCATCTATAGTTAGATTTACTTTCCGTCTTGTGGAAGTCAAAATATAAACCTTGACATCCCATATTAAATATTGTACAATGAGCATATAATTCATAATATTTAAGTAACAGTTGTTCATTATTACGCTCTAACCCATTTTTACTTGGTCATTCTCTAAAAATAATAACCATTTTTGAAATGATTAAGTTTTATTATCGTAATGGGCAAATATCAAAAATAACTGTTAAAAGATTCCTATATGACAGGTAGTTGTTGGCTACATGGACTCATCGAAGAGGATCGGTAGCCCTCTTGAGTGGAACAAAAAGCGAAATTCTATCTGTAACTGGAACTTGGTTTATCGGATTAAGTATTGGAGATTTTCCAGTAGGTGCTTCTTTTGATGAAACCCTCAATTCTCCTTCTATAAATATTACTGTTAAATGAGTGTAATTTGAGGGTGTTATGAAAGCTATTTTATTGATAACTGTTGGATTAATTATTCTAGTAGTTAGTGCAATGGTTCCATTACCTATGATGTTTGGGATTTCAGGTATAGTATGGAGAATTATTATTGCTATACTAGGCATTTTTACTTATAAAGGCATCAACAAAACATCTAGATAATCTCATCAATACATCGAAAAAGAAAAACGAAGCGAGATAAGGCATTATGATCTTGCTTCGTTTTCTGTTCCATTCCTATTGTATTAATCAAAATCACAGTCTTATAACAGATGTCTCTCTATTTAGTCTAGCCTCCTCTCCTATTAATATAGTTTTCCACGTCAAACCTATTTTTCTTATCATAGTCCTCTAATAAGCTATAGTTTTTATGCTTTTGTTATATCATACTTATCCGAGAAAAAGGTTTGACACCTCTGACTGAAAGATACATTTTCCACCGTCCATCACTGTTATCTCGTCTTGGCTCATTAGATCTTTTCCGGTCTTTTGATAGTTCATGGCAAAGCTGTTCTGATTGGACTTGGTTTCGAGATATTTTATAAGTCAATGAGTTCTTGAATATCAAATGGAGTAAAGCCTTGCTCCACAAAGAGATAAAAATGGATTTTGCTGTTTTTCCGGCTGCAAGCTTATATTTCTTATATTGCTTTCACTGCAAAAATGCCTTGGCTCTTTCTTTTCCAATACCTCAAAAGGTCTGTCTATCAGTTTTATATTTTTCATCATCTTCTCTGACTTCTGAAGCATCTATCATATCCAGCAGTGTTGCAAAGTTCTTTTTCTTCTTTCGGCGCTTCATAGTAGATATAGGCAATAGGATTTAGTTTCTATTACCTAAATACTATATAACTTATTTAATTTAGAAAAATTATAATTATTTTTCTAATACAATACCCCTACATTCACCATCTCCCTTATTCAATAGATTTTAACGCTTCAACCATGTCAATTTTTCTTATTCTCATAGAAACAACCAAATTGACTAAAAACAGAAAATCCTATAACACAGAATATAACTATCAAAAATGGTCTTTAGCAATAATAGAGTCCATTCCATACTATCCATGGAAACAACTCTTATATATAACTTCAAGAACTGCTTGCTCAAAGGAATTCCTATAACAAATCCAGTCAAAAGATTTAGAACACTCTCCTTAAATACCATTCCCATAATTTCACTATGTTTAAATCCTATGACCTTCATTGTAGCATATTCACGATAACGTTCAAGATATGACAAGATACCAAGATCATATAGAATAACGACACTTAATACAAATGCTGCCACAATCAATATATACATAATTGAATGAACGCTATCCATCATCTCCTTCATGTTGTCCTGTTGCTTTTTATAGATATTATATTGCTTATTGATTCTTCTTTTTGCTTGTTCATAAGCTTCACTATCCCTATATAAATTGTGTTAGGTTCAAAGTTTTTACCTTATCTTTGTATATAAAAATACCTTGAGGATCTTTTGCATCCACGATTGCCGTAACAGTAACCCTATGCTCGTTTAATGAACTCTTAGTCTTGTAGCAATCTTATCTCCAACTTTAACATCAAGTTGTTCTGCCAACTGAAAAGCAATTGCTCCCTCATCTTTTTCTATCCTGATTTTCTTTTTTGATTTTTGCGTCAAAAATTCTAATTTTGTCACCCGAATCAAGCACTAAAGAGAACCCGATTTTTCAATTCCGTGGAAAGAAAAAAATCAGCTGTTTCACTCTGTGCAAACTGAACATCAAAAGAATTAAATTTGCGACTTAAATTATTATAAGATTCTCCGTATACCTGTCCAATATACTTATAACAGAATTCATTATTATAAACATCTTGATATGAACTATAAAGAGAATCCACACACCAAGACTCGGCAAACCATCAATACAATGCTTCCCACGATTGCAGTTATACTCGCAGAATGTTCTGATTGGATGAATGCGAATGCTCCTGAGCGTCCAAAGCCAATCATATGACAATCTTGATTTTTGTATATTCCGGGACCACTTGACTTCTTATCGAGCATGCCTTTTGATTGTAAAAGAAGGATTGTTTTTAATCACCTTCCTTGTAGTAATAATCGCAGCCAAAAGTACAAACCGTAACAATCAGTACAATCAAGATCATACTATCTATGCCAAAGGATTTTTTTCCATATAGGAAGAGTTAGTGTCGCTTTTTATATTCATAACAAGATTTGCCACCACTGTATATCCGAAAATCACCCCAACAAGGCTTCCTATGATAGCCACCAAAAATCCATATGCTCCATAGTGAAAATAAATTTGTCTGTCGTAAAATCCTAAAGATTTAAGTGTGCCAATCTGAACCATCTGATTACTTATAAGACGGCTCATCGTAGTATAAATTGATAAAATTGATAACAAGATAAATACAATTGAAAACAGCATCGCCATTTTTGTGAATTTGATTTATTTCCTCATCAACCTGAGTGATAGAAATTTTTATTCTCCTTCATGACTACTGATGAAAAAGAATCTCCATTATCCGTTTAATATCTTTTTCCAGCTTTGACTTGGAAACTGAGTTTTTCCAGTAAATCAAGTCTCACTTGATTATAAGATACTATTCCCAAAATTTTATTTATATTTTTTTCACTTATATAAGCATAACCGTGTCGTTTATGATCGGAACTGTTTCTGCATAAGAGTAATAAAATATATATTTTCTGCATCGAGAACAGTCCCCAAAATCTTTACTTTCTTCTTAATCCCTTAAACTCAAGTACAATCTTATCACCCTCTTTCAGATTGTGTATCTTGGCGTAATCTTCGTCAATCCATATACCTTCTTCATCATCTTTTTAGGGGTGCCCGCTTCTAAGGAGCGGATTCATGAGTTTTTAGTGCTGCTTGTAAATGAATTAATATAAAGCTCTGAATCTTCATTATCAATTTTCGTATTAAACTTAACAAACATTGATCCTTCAGCCTGATTTACATAAGGCAATATATATTTGAGATATCTTCATCGCTTATATTTACCCCATCGATATAAGCATCTGCTAAGTTAGTTTTTCTTTGTAATCAGTATATGATTCATCCATCCCAGTCCACACTGAACTCATTCCACAGTAAATCGAAACCGAGATAAGAGCCATAATAGTACCGACACAAACTGTTTCCACTGTTGCATTATATCTCTAATAAATTTTTATTTAAATATTTCATTACCAGAAAACCTCCTCCATAGAAATAGGATTTTTCTGATCCATAATTTCACTGACTTCACCATCTCTAAGTCTGATAAGTCTATCTGCCGCAGGTGCCACTGCAGCATTGTGAGTTACCAAAACTACTGTATAGCCATAATCTTTTTGCCATGGAAGAAAGCGTAATTAAAACTTTTTCCCGGTTTCGCTGTCAAGAGCCGCTGTAGGTTCATCACAAAGAAGCAGCTTAGGATTCTTGCAAAGAGCTCTTGCTATGGATACTCTCTGAAGCTCTCCTCCCGATAAGCGAGACGGCAAGTTTTCTGCTCTGTCTTTCAATCCTACCATTTCTAATGCTTCATCAGCTGAAATGGAAACATCAGATAATTTGGATACCATATCTACATTTTTCATAAGCTGTAAGAGTCGGTATAAGATTATAAAAATTGAAAAACAAAACCAATATCTTTGCGACGATAAAAGTGCGTTCCTTATTGGTAAATTTTTGATATATTGTTCTCTCTACATAAATCTCTCCTCTCGTAACATAATCCATACCTCCAAGAAGATTTAAAAAGTAGATTTTTCCTGAACCGGAAGGTCCTAAAATCACTGTAAAATCACCTTGTCTAATTTCTAAATTCACATTATTCAGAGCCTTTATTACATTGCTTCCAACATTATATTCTCTTGTTACATTTTGAAAACGAATAAAACTCATCTTTTTCTCCTTTCTGCATAACATAATTTTTTTAAACTATATATTGGTTTTCCCATTGCTCTTAATCACGTCAGATGCCTGTTATTGCAAGTATATGGCTTATTAAAGCGTATTATTAATGTGAGCTACAACTCATATTAATAATGCTTCTTTTGATGCTTTGTCAATATAATATGAGCAGTCGCTCGTATTATGTTCTTGATTTTTTAATGAACATGATACATTTATATTGGAAAAATTTTTGTTTTAATTAATTTAGTCTGTAAAAATATAGATTTGTACAAGATTTTTAATTGAGAGACTCATCGTTATTACAAAAATTTAATACCCACTGTTGCGTATTGGAGATGTTATGAAAAGTAAAGAATCAAAAGCAAAAAGAATACTAGAATACCGAAACAAAAAGAAGTATCGAAAGAAAAAACTCATAAAAATACTGCTCTTCTCCCTTTTTTTCAGAGAAAGATTATGCAAATGTAAGTACAAATGAAATTGCAAAAACTGCGGGAGTATCCATTGGTTCGCTTTATAGCTACTATCCAAATAAAAAGCAATTTATGATGAGCTTGTAAAAGATCTTTATTCAAATATCTTAGAAAAATCATTCCAGAAGATTTATCACAATTTTCATTCTTTGAAATAATTAAAAATATATTAAATTTATCTTAGATAGTCACAGTTATCTAACATTGTTTCAAAAGAAAATTACGGCTCTTTTCTTATCAAAGCGATGATTTTTCGTGAACTTGAAAAAGCCTTATCGCATATTTGCTACAAATAAAATTCTCTCATTGCTTGAGATTTTATCGTCCAAATCTCAAGATAAAAGACCTTTCCACAGCATCATTTTATAATTCATACAACTGTGGAAAGTATAGTTCATGAACTAGCTTTTTATCCTGATGAAACACAAAAACAAAGAAAAAGTAATTAATGAATTTGCGGAAATGTTGTATAACTATCTCTTCAAAGAGCCTCTTTAATTAATGTCATTACAGCATTTCAACTCTTTTAAAAGGATCTGTAAATAATTTTGTGTATTCACCTAAACCTTAATAAAAGGCTCTCTTTTTCTCTAATAGAAAAAATGCAAGATAGAATATTTTTGCTTTTGCAAAACATTGCCCTTATCCTGCACCTACACAGTCCTTTGATATCCTTTTACAATCTTCTCAATCATAGGCTACGCTCCTTTTTACAAAGATGTCTTGCTTTCTTATTTTTTCTTCCTGTTCTAACTTTTTCACTGTTATTTTTCTTTACTAATTCCTTCACTCTGTTCTCTCCATACAGATATTATTTATATTCAAAAAGGCCAAAAATCTTGATAGATAAATGGCCTTTTTCTTTTATTATTTATATTTTTCTCATTCATCCAAGAAAAAAACGTAGCATACTGACAAAACAGCAGAAATTGTAGCTAGTATCTTGATTATTTGTCGTTCATTATCTTTCATAAACTGATTTTTGCACATTAGGTAACCACATAAATACAACCGTTATAAGCTCATGATACACTTACTATTATTCTCAACATAATATCCTCATGAAAACTAATAGAATAATATTTATCTTACTCAGTTATTTCCCATTTTGAAAGCAATTACATATTTCCTTGCTCTAGTTCTTATAAACTACCTTTTTAATTCGATTATTCGTTAAGCGAATACTGTAAAATTGTTGGATGTATCATCGGAAAAAGAGAAGGTATAAAACATATTATAATAGTCCGATGGCACAAACCACTAATACAAAGATAGCTTTTTATATTCTTCTTTCATCTTTACTCACCATCCTAACTCTTAAAAACAAGCCACTATTCCAGCTATATCCGCTGTTCCAATGTGCACAAATTCCTCCAATACAGGCTGCACACACTGCACCAGTGACAGGGAGCAGCTGAACAGGCTGTTAGTGCAAGTTCCAGCAATTATATAGGCTACTGCCCCATTAATTCCTAACAGAGCTCCAAGACAGGCTACTGTCGATCCTACTTTTTCCTTTTCCTTAGCATTTCCATAATTCACAAAATATCATCTTCTTTTTCCTATGTCAATTAATCTAATGCTCAGCTATTGATAATAATCTGGTATTGATTTTTACTTCTACAAGAAAAGCAAAAGGCTTGATAAAGAAAACTCCTAAGTAATAGCTATATTACCTACAGTTTGCAATGTGGAAATGGACTTTTCTATCTCTCTTAATTTGCTCTCATTCTTGAAAGTCCCATTTTTCTGATTTATAGAATGTTAGATTTATAGAGTGGCACGTCTATAGCTATCCACTTTCTTAATTTCCCGATCGGTTGTTTATATCTTAGCATATTTTTAACTAAAAAGCAAATTTCCATATTTTTAGTTAGCTATAATTAGCTCATTCAATCAAATATTCACACCATAAAAATATAGAAATTAGCATATTTTTTTCCATTTCTTAACCCTGCATCTTGGATAAACTTTTTACTATCTTTTTAAAAATCTTCTCATCATAGGCTTTTGCTCCTTCTGCTTATTCTTTTGATTTTATCTTTGAAAATAATGTTCTTCACCATTTCTTTGAACTTCTCAAGGTTCTTATGGATGGACTCCTTTCTTTCCGTTTTTCTCCAAGTCTGCCAGGACCTTTTTAAATGCTTTATCCATGAGTTTTTACATCTTTCGCTTGAAAAATAGGAATACTGCTTTGTCTTCTTATCTTTCATAACAGAAAACTTAACACCATATTTGTTCAATTCTTTTTTCAGGCTTTTAAGCTCTTCTTCTCTAATAGCAATTTCTTCCAGTTGTCCTTTCTGAACCAAGTCCTTCAGCTTCACTTCATTACCCTTTTCACTGACAAATTTCTCCATTCCCCCAAATTTTTAGCTTCTTTTAGTAATTACTTTATCTGCTGAATAATCAGTTTTGCAGTGATTTTAGCTGCCTTTATTTCTAAGTTAAGGGTTTTATCGGATACTTCTTCATCGTGATCATGTTCTTTCACCTCCGCTCAATAATCGCTCTTTGTTTCGAGAAAGCTTCTCTTTTTGAATTTGTTTCCTATAGTCCAGCCCCACAACCATAACCGGAATACACATCTCTATAATTCTTGAGTAAATTCTTTGATACTCCACACTTTCAATACAGTTTTGAATAGTGTCATAAGATAGATTTGTGGTAAATATGGTCGGCTTTCTTCTTAAAGTACTCAGCTGTTCACAATGTTGTATATCTGCTCTTTTGCATAGCTGGTATCCCTTTCAATTCCTAAGTCGTCCAAAATCAGTACAGGAGTATTAACCAAAGATTCAATATAGGCATTCTTATCAAAGTCAAAACCACATTTTTGCATTTTCATTCATAATCTGCGAAAAATTCGAATCTTCACTGTAATTTGATATTGCTCTATTAGAGCATTGGCAATAGAACAGGCAAGATAAGTCTTTCCCGTACTCTTAAGATATGCTGACAACCTTTCACTCGGTTATAAAAATAATCAAACTCCACATCTTCTCTCCTTTTATTTTTTTCACACAATTTTAGGTATGAAAAAGACGATAGAACTTTTCTATCGCCTTCTTCCTATAAATTCACTTCTCTTTTTCTTAAAAAGATCGTATTCTCTGATTTAGCACTTCAGGAAAGCAATCATTGTTGCACCCTATCATAGGGTAATCCATAGGGACTGAGGATAAAGCCAACAATTAATGCCTCCAATGCAACTCTTCCGTCCTGAAAAATAGAAAAAGAACCTATTGCTACAAAAATGCAAAAGAATCATCAATAAATACAAGATAGCCATTCCTATACTTAGCAAAAAAATGTTAGAAAAAGCAGTGCTAACCGATAATAGAAGACTAATAGGAAACAAGACATGCTTAAATAGTATTCTCATAGGCAAGCTCTTTTCTTTAATTAACTATCTATTCATCTACATTCGATTACTAAGTTTATAATAGCACGGGATGAAATTGCAAATCATCAATTCTTTTTATATAAAATGGCGGATGAAGTTAACTCCATCCGCCATAAGCATAATCTCTTTGTCTTCAAAATAGTTCAACAAAAATACTAATATAACTTTGCTCCTGCCGGGATATGGTTGTCTACCATCAAGAGGTGCAACTCTTCCTCGTCACTGTCCTTCTTATTGTTGATTGCGAAAGTAACATTCCACAGGATTCAATCCCCATCATTGCCTCTTTGGAGAAGTTCGTGATTGCAATCAAGGTCTTTCAATCAACTCTTCCGGCTCATAGTATGCATGAATACCGGAGAGAATCGTTCTGTCCGTGCCTGTTCCGTCGTCCAAAGTAAACTGTAAGAGCTTCTTACTCTTTGGAACGGCAACGCAGTCCTTTACCTTTACTGCACGGAAGTCGGACTTACTGAAGGTCTCAAAGTCAACCTGTTCTTCGAAGAGGTTCAATCTTCACGTTTGAAAAATCAATCTTCTTATTCGACGTAAAGAAACCGTTATTTTTCGTTTTCTGCTCCGGATTACCTTCTTCCTTCCTTCACTTTCATCCCTTCTTCTCGAGAGGCTTCATTGTGGGGAAGAGGACATCACGGATAGAGGCCGCATCGGTAAGAAGCATGACCAGACGGTCGATTCCAGCCGATTCCGCCCGTTGGCGGCATTCCGACTCTCCATAGCGTGAAGGAAGTCTTCGTCGGTGTGGTTCGCTTCCTCATCTCCCGCATCAGCCAAAGCATCCTGCTGCCTTGAAACGTTCTCTCTGATCGATCGGATCATTCAGTTCGGAATAAGCATTTGCCATTTCTCTTCCGTAGATGAAAAGTTCGAAACGCTCTACCTTCGTCGGGTCGGTCGGCTTCTTCTTTGTGAGCGGAGAAATCGCAAGCGGATGGTCCATGATGAAAGTCGGCTGAATCAGTTTCTCCTCGCAGAACTCTTCAAAGAAAAAGATTCTCGATATCGCCGATACCGTGACGCTCCTCAAAAGCAATCTCCTTTTTCTTTCTGCAAGGGCTCTCGCTTCTTCAAGGCTTGTCACTTTATCGAAATCAATGCCGGCATACTCCTGATCGCCTCGGTCATCGTGAGGCGACGGAAAGGACTCTCCAAATCAATAGGGGTTCCCTGATAGCTGATGTGCAATGTTCCGCAAACCTTTTCCGCAAGATACCGGAACATGGACTCGGTAAGCTCCATCATCCCGTTGTAGTCGGTATAAGCCTGATAGAGCTCCATCAGGGTAAACTCCGGGTTATGACGGGTATCGATTCCCTCGTTCCGGAATACTCTTCCGATTTCGTAAACGCGCTCCATACCGCCGATAATCAGACGCTTTAAGTAAAGCTCCAGAGAAATACGAAGCTTTACGTCCTCATTTAAGGCATTGTAATGGGTTTCAAAGGGACGGGCTGCCGCACCGCCTGCATTTTCCACAAGCATCGGCGTCTCCACTTCCAGGAAGTCTCTTCCGGCAAGGAAGTTCCGGATTTCCCGAAGAATCTCTGAACGCTTCATAAAGACAGTACGGCTGTCTTCATTCATGATAAGATCCACATAGCGCTGGCGATAACGGGTATCCGTATCCTGCAAACCGTGGAACTTTTCCGGAAGCGGATAGAGACTTGGAAAATGAGACAATCTTCTCCCGTGAATCGAGATTTCCCCTGTCTGCGTCTTAAAGACATAACCGGAAACTTCTACGATATCTCCAATATCCAGTTTCTTATAGGCCTTATATTCCTCTTCTCCGAGACTTTCCCGACTCACATAAACCTGAATCTTTCCATCTCGATCCTGTACATGAAGGAAGCCGGCTTTACCCATAACACGCTTTGCCATAACACGTCCGGCTATGACAACTTCTTTATTTTTCCAAATCGGAAAAATGGGATTGAATCTCCTCGAATGATGGGTCTGCTTCGCTGTTGTAATCACAAAGGGGTCCGTCTGCGCTTCCTGCAATTCTTTCAATTTGTCATATCTTGCCTTCAAAATATGGTTCATATCCTGTGCATTCGTGTTCCGCATCTCGTTCTCGCCCATGGTTCATCCTTTCCTTCATGCTCTATTTTTAATTTTCCACAATGAAACGCTTAAAAAGTTTATTCCTCTCCGGAACGCTCCACAGACAGCACCTTGTACTCCATGTCTCCAGCCTGGGTCTCCACTTTTTACCGTATCACCCGCTCTGTGATGGAGAGCGCCATTCCACGGAGACTCATTCGAAATCTTTCCCTGCAAGGAATTCGCTTCTGTAGAGCCCACGATATGATATTCTACTTCTTCATCAAACTCCTTGTCATAGAAAGCTTGACCTTGCAGCCGATGTTAATCGTCCCTTCTTCGGCATCGTCCACCACTTCCGCGTTCTTTAAGAGGGTTTCAATGGCAACGATTCGTTCTTCAATCTCTCTCTGCTCATCCTTCGCCGCATCGTACTCTGCGTTCTCCGACAAAGTCGCCCTGTTCTCTGGCTTCCCTTAATCTTCCCCGCAATTTCCTGTCTTCTGTTAACTTTTTAAGTCGTGTAGCTCCTTCTCCAGCTTATTTAGTCCCGCTCTTGTAAGGAGATTCTTCTTTTTCTTCTGCCACAATCAATATCCGCCCTTTCTTTTTAATTTACTTTCTTTTTATTTTTATAAATATATGTAAAAATGCGCTATACCTACCCTTGTAGTGAAAGCCGCTATGCCTCTTTCCCCGAAGCGGGAAAAAGAGCTTGAATAGCTCCGCACTCCCCTATATATACAGTCTGCCATACTCGTTAGAGAATACGGCTCCCGGACTGCCGAAGCCGTTTCTTTTCAATACGAATTGCTATTTTATCAACGAGGTTCCAATAAGTCAATCCATTTCTACAGTTCCTGCACCATTTCGTAGACGGCGGAAAGTTCCTGCTCCTGATTCAGCTTCTTTCGCCAAGCCGCACTGCCCGGCATTCCCTCCATGTACCAGGAAAGGTGCTTCCGCATCTCCAGAAGAGCAAGATGTTTCCCCTTTGATTTCCTGCATAAGAGAAAGGTGCCGAAGCATCATTTCCTTCCGCTCCTCTTTCGTAACCCACGAGCTTCTCTCCCTGCCGAGATACTCCCGAATCCTTCTAATAAGAAAGGGATTCCCTGAATACCTCGAGCGAGTGCGATTCCGTCCGCTCCGGTAGAGAGGAGCATCGCCTCCGCGTCTTCCTCCGTGAAAATGTCTCCATTTCCAAAAACAGGAATCTGACGACTTCCTTCGCCCTTCGAATCCATTCCCCAGTTTGCCTTTCCACGATAGTACTGTCTCTTGTTCTTCCATGAATGACAATGGCGGAAACATCAGCACTTTCCGCACAGCGTGCAAACTCTAAAACATTAATATGGGAATCCGTAAAACCGAGTCTGCATTTTACGGTGACTGACTTTATCCACCGCCTGTACCATGCGGCTCAGTATCTTCTCGGCAAGGGCAAGTCTTCCATAAGGGCGGAACCCTCATGATTTCGTACCACCTTCGGCACCGGACACCCCATATTGACATCCAGGATATCGAAATCGTCTTCTACGCGCTTTGCCATCTCCGCCATAATTTTCGGATCCGCCCCGAAAAAGCTGCACTGCCCGAAGGCTGGGTCTCCCTCCTTTTTCCAGAAGAGAATCCGTATTCTTGTTTCCATAAAGAATTGCCTTCGCGGAAACCATCTCCGTACAGGAAAGACTCACTCCCATTTCTTTGCAAAGGAGGCGGTAGGGAAGATCCGTTACCCCCGCCATCGGCGCCATCAGAATATTTCCCGGAAGTTCGCATGCGCCGATTCGAACAGGATGAAAGAGCGCCTTACCAGCTTCTATCGAAAAAAATCGCGAATCCCATGTTCCTCCGCTATTCTTTTTCTATTTTCTGTACTGATACTTTTACTCCCTCCTTTGTCCGTCTTCCCTATTGCAAAGACAAAACAAGCGCTAAAAAAGGAAGAGTTCTCTTAGACTCATCCTGCTAAAGAAATCCCCTTCCTCTTAATCTTCCGAGATGAACTGCCAAAGCTCCGCGGCTTAGCGAACCAGAAGCTGTGCAATCCGGAACTGTTCCTCCGGAATGTCTTTCTTCATCTGTAAAGCCTCCTGGATGTCGTAATCGACAAAGGCTCCCTTCTTATAGGCTACAAGACGGTTGGACTTCCCTTCCACCAGGAGTTCCACTGCTCTGGCCCCCATAATCGATGCATAATAGCGGTCTTTACAGGTTGGAGAACCGCCTCTTTGCATGTGTCCCAGGATGGTTGCTCTCGTTTCAATACCCGTTGCCGCTTCAATCCGGCTCGCCATAGATGAGGAATGACCGATACCCTCCGCATTCACAATGATATAGTGCTTCTTTCCCTTCTTCCTGCTTTCGATGATCCGGTTGATAATGGCCTGCTCATCTCCGTCATATTTCTCCGGCAGTAAAATCTCTTCGGCACCGTTTGCAATACCGCACCAAAGGGCAATGTAACCGGCACGTCTACCCATTACTTCAATAATAGAACAACGCTCATGAGAAGTGGAGGTATCCCTTATCTTATCAATCGCCTGCATGGCTGTATTGATAGAAGTATCAAAAGCCGATGGTATAGTCGGTACAGGCAATATCGAGATCAATGGTTCCGGGCACACCGATGGTATTGATTCCAAGGGCGGAAAGCTTCCCTGCGCCCTTGAAAGAGCCGTCTCCGCCGATGATGACCATACCGTCGATTCCGTGCTTTCTACAGATTTCAGCACCCTTCTTCTGTCCTTCCTCAGTCGTGAACTCCTTACAACGGGCAGTGTAGAGTATGGTTCCGCCGCGGCTGATGATGTCCGACACGGAGTGACTGTCCATATCTACAATTTCTTCTTCCAAAAGGCAGCATAACGCGCATAACCCCTTTACATTCAAGCCGTGGTGAATGGCTGTTCGCACAATGCTGCGAATCGCTGCATTCATGCCCGGTGCATCTCCTCCGGATGTCAGGACTCCGATTGTTTTTACTGCCGTCTTTGCCATATTTCCCTCTCCTTCTCTCTTTACAGGGTTTCCTCTGTAAATACGACTGTTTTTCCTTCACTTCTCTAAACAGAGACAATATATTACTGTATTCCTATAGGAATTTCAAGGATTTTGCCTTCTCTTTGATATTTTCTTTCCCAAAGAACCGTTCCAGATCTTCCTTTGTTCTTTCATCCATTCGAATGGAGAATTCTCTCGGAAGATGCTTCACCGCTTTTTCTTCTTTCAGAAAGAGAATCCTTCCGTGTCTCCGGGACTCTCCTTCAAAAATATGACGGAGTTCCTCCTCTTTCTCTTCGTAAGCCTTCTTATTGGCAAATTGAATCCAAATTTCTTTCGGCAAATTTTCAAAAGGCTATAATACGCTCAGCAATCAGCTTAGCTTCTCCTTCATCCTTCTTTTGGATTCTTCCTTTCACAAAGAGCTTTCGGTCTTCTTCCAGAAACTCCTTCGCACTTTCAAATACCTTCGGAAAGGCAACCACTTCGACTGCGCCGCTGTTGTCTTCTAGAGTCAGAAATGCCATCATATCATTCTTCTTCGTAATCCGCTTATTGATTCCGTAAAGGATTCCCCACAATGCAGAGTTCATCATCCTTCACACCGTCTTCCTTCTGCATTTCCTGCGCTTCTTCGGAAAAAAATCCCGCATCTTTCTGGTACAAAAGCGCTTTCAGAAGATTTTTATCTCCGTCAAGAGGGTGCCCCGAAAAGATACACGCCAAGGGCATCTTTCTCATTTCGAAAGAAGTTCCGCTTTCGGAAACTCCGGAAGGTCCGGAAAACGGAGGGCAAACTCCGTTTTTCTACCGCATCTTCTCCAAAAAGATCCATAAGACTCATCTGTCCCGGAATCGTGTTTTGCTTTTTCCCTTCTGGGCTTTTTCCAAAAACCTCCGAAAGCATGACGATCTTCTCTCTGCGATTCCCTTCCAAACTGTCGAGGGCTCCCGCATAAATAAAAGGATTCTATCGCCCTTCGATTCAGTCTGCGCTGACTCATACGCAGAACAAAATCTTCAAAATCCTTGAACTGTCCTTTCTTCCGCTCGTCCAGAATGACTTCCGCGGCACTTCTTCCCACTCCTTTAACCGCGGACAGGCCATGGCGTATTTCCTTCCCTTTTACCGAAAATCCGACTTCCGCTTCATTAATATCCGGCGCCAAAAATCGAATTCCTTCTTCCCGTGCCACTTCGATATACTCTGCCGTTTTTACGGAATTGTCCATGAAAGAACTCATCGTCGCAGCATAAAATTCCGGCGCATAATAACACTTCAGAAAAGCGGTCTGATAGGAAAGTAAAAGCATAGCTCACCGCATGAGACTTGTTGAAGGCATAGTTGGCAAAATCAATCATCTTATCATAAATACGATTTGCCACTTCTTCCGAAATTCCTTTCGAAAGGCAGCCATAAATGCCCTCTTTCTGATTGCCGTAAACGAAATTCTGTCTCTCCTTCTCCATGACACTGAGCTTCTTCTTACTCATGGCACGGCGCAAGAGGTCCGAGCGTCCCATCGTAAATCCTGCAAGATCACGTACAATCTGCATAACCTGCTCCTGGTAGACGATTACCCCGTAGGTATTCTTCAGAATCGGCTCCATTTCCGGACAATCATACTGCACCCGGTCCTGATTTTTCTTACCAGCAATATAATCCGGAATGAAATCCATGGGTCCCGGCCCGATACAAGGCGACACCGGCAATAATATCATCCAGGGAAGAGGGCTGTAGGCGCTTCATAAAGTTCACCATTCCGGAAGATTCAAGCTGAAACACCCCTGCACAATCCCCGCGAAAGCATCCTGTAGACTTCTTCATCACTGTAGTCCAGCTTCTCGAGATCGATCTTCACCCCTCTGTTCTTCTCCACAAAGCGGATGGCATCCTGGATGACCGTCAAAGTCCGGAGTCCCAGAAAATCCATCTTTAAGAGGCCCAATTCTTCAATGGTCGTCATGGTGAACTGGGTTGTCACCGAACCGTCCTGCGCTCTTGCCAGCGGAACATAGTCCGATACCGGACTTCCCGCAATCACAACACCTGCTGCATGCATGGAACTGTGCCTTGGAAGACCTTCCAGACGAAGACACAAATCCAGTAAATTCTTCGTTTCCTCCCTCTCCGTCGTAAAAGCGATTTCAGTTCCTTACTCATGGACAGCGCCTTCTCGAGCGTCATATTCAACTCCGCCGGCACCAGCTTGGCAAGCTGATCGCACTTCGCATAGGGAATATCCAGGACTCTCCCTACATCCCGTATCACCCCGCGTGCCGCCAACGTACCGAACGTAATAATCTGACTAACCTGTTCTTTTTCCATATTTTCGCCTACATAGTCAATGACTTCCTGTCTTCTTTTCATACTCGAAGTCCACGTCTATATCGGGCATGGTGACTCTCTCCGGGTTTAAAAATCGTTCAAAAAGAAGCTGGTGCCGTATCGGGTCAACATCCGTTATCCCTATTGCATACGCCACGATAGAGCCTGCTGCCGACCCTCTCCCCGGTCCTACGGCAATGCCGTTCGTTTTTGCAAAATTTATGTAGTCCCAAACCACCAGAAAATAATCGACGAAGCCCATAGAGCGGATGATGTTCAGTTCGTAGTCCAGTCTTTCCCTGTATTTCTCCGCCTCCGCACCGTATCTTTTATCCAGCCCTTTCAGACAAAGATCTACCAGATAACTGTCGAACTATACCCTTCCGGTACCGCATACTTCGGAAGATGATATTCCCCGAAACGAATCTCCACCTGACAGCGCTTGGCTATTTTTTCCGTATTCTCGAGCGCTTCTTCTTCGTAAGGAAAGAGGGTTCGCATCTCTTCCTCACTTTTGATATAGAACTGTCCTCCGGGGTAGCGCATCCTGTCCTCATCCTGCAACTTCTTTCCGGTCTGCAAGCAGAGAAGGATATCGTGCGGTTTCGCATCTTCTTTGTAGGTATAGTGAATATCGTTCGTCACAACGAGCGGAATCCCCGTTTCTTCGTGCAATCTCCGCATCCCCTGGTTCACGAGCTTCTGCTCCGGATAGCCATGATCCTGCATCTCCAGAAAGAAATTTCCTTTGCCGAAGATGCCTTCATAGTGAAGCGCCGCTTCTTTCGCCTTCTCATAATTTCCCTCACGAAGTGCTCTGAAACTTCCCCGCAAGACAGGCGGATAATGCAATAATTCCTCATGGTACTTCTCCAGTACCGCGTAATCCACCCTCGGTTTATAGTAATACCCTTCGGTAAAGCCCAGAAACCAGTTTCATGAGATTGTGAAATCCGGTCTCATTTTCCGCAAGAAGGACCAGATGAAAATACCGTGCTTCCCCTTCTGACGCTTTTCTCTTCCATGTGTTCCGTAAGATAAATTTCAGACCCCAGAATCGGATGAATGCCCTGCTTTTTGGCTTCCTTATAAAAATCGATAACGCCATACATCACGCCATGATCCGTAAGCGCACAGGAATCCATGCCGAGTTCTTTGATCCGGGCAATCATCTCCGGAATCTTCCACACCGTCCAACAAACTATAGCTACTGTGTGACATGTAAATGGGTAAATGCCATATTTTCCTCTATCTCTTCCGTCCAGCGCTTTTGTACTAAAGGAAGGGCTTTCAGACATCTTCCCGAAAGCCCTTCCCCTTACAACCTATCCTATCCCAAAATTTGTACCGAACAAGCCGCTTCTATACACAACGAGTAACTCTCGTCTACCACGCAGCCTCTCGTTCCTTCTCTAAAGTAAAATTCCCGAAAAAGGAAAGCAAAAGTCCTGGAGACTTAGATAGCTTCCCCGAGAAGATAGTCGCTGATTACCGTAATCGCTGCGTCCTCATCCTCTCCTTCACGCGGAAACATAAAGCTCTGAACCGTTATTCAAACCGGGTGCCATCATGCCTCATAATAGACTTTGCATTCACTCTCCGGCTTCCTTCAGACATATAAATTCTGGACTGAAAGCGGCTGGCAATCTGCTACGAGCATTGCTACAGGATGATCCTCCGCGTTCTTTGGTAAGTTTACCGTGATGTTATTGTCTTTCATGTTATGTGCCTCCCTATTCATCGAGTATCCCAAATGCAGCGTGATTTCTTGTCGTCCTACCGGGAAAACTCCTCCCGAAGTCCTTTTGCTATCTTGGCTAATTTACGCAGTCGATGATTTACCCCGCTTTTTACTAATGGGCGTAATCAGACCCTGTAAAGCTCTTCCAGGGATGCATCGGGATTCCGTAAACGCTGTTCAGCAATCTCTCTTAATCCGGGTTCAATTTGAGTCTAATCAATGAGTTCTTTAATAAGAAGAATATCCTCTTGCTGCTTTACACTCGCCTTTACCGTACGATTGATGTTTGCCGCTTCAAAGTTCACCCTGCGGTTCACATTCTCGCTCACTTCCTTCAATATCCGGGGCATTCTCAAACTCCATCAGGCTCTCAGATGACCAGAGTTTCAAAACATCCGCGATATCTCCTCATCCTTCAAGTATAAGATGGAATTCTTTCCCCGTGTCCCATGCTTTACCTGAATCGAAAAGCGGTTCCAGAATCGATACAATCCGCTCTTCCTCTTCCTCAGTTCCGGGTAAAAATTCCAGATGATACTCTTTCATCGGATCGGTTACAGAGCTCGGCAAGAAAAATGTCTCAGTTCTTCCTTGCTTTTCTCCTTATCATCTTTTTTCATATTAAAGGTTTTTCTATCCAGTGTAAAGTCAATTCTTGCCAGTTCCGCTCTGACTCTCCTGTGAAAGACGGTTTTTAGCCTCAGTTTCCTTTTTCTTATTTCTATTCACTGTGCACTTTGTCCTGTTATATTTTTAACTAATTTAATAATTTTGACAATTTTTCCGATTTAATCTGTTCATATTATTTATTTATATCTCTATGGTCCAGATTTAAGCCAATGTTTCCAAATTCTTTTTAGAGATTGATACAATTTTTCGCTGATTGTCACAGAACGATGCTTTCCGCCAGTACAGGCAATCCCGATAACCAACTGGTTTTTCCTTCCGCAATATAAAGAGGGAGCAAAAAGTGAAATAGGTCTTCCAATTTTGTCAGAAAACGCTCCGCGTTTCCATCCTGATAAACAAAGTCCTGAATCTCTTTTTCAAGACCGGTATGGTTTCGCAGTGCACTGTCATAATACGGATTCGGTAAAAACGTACATCAAATAGAAGATCCAGGTCCTCGGGCAAACCATGCTTAAAAACCGAAGGAAACAATATTGACTTGCAGATTTTTTATATTCTCTGTCTTCCACAAAGATAGAAAAAGAGCTGTCTCGGAGGTCTCTCGTAAGTAGTTTCGACGTATCGATGATGATATCGGCGTGTTCCCGCAGAAAAGCGAGCTTCTTCCTCTCTAAAGCAATACCGGTTTCAATCCGTCCTTCCTTTGCCAGAGGATGTGCACGACGCGTTTCCTTATAGCGCTGAATCAGGACATCATCTCTCGCATCCAGAAAAACGATGGTAAACGGAATCTGCGCTTCTTCTTCCCAATACTGTAATCTCTCGGAAATTCGATCCAGATCCTGAATATTTCTACTGTCAATACCGAGCGCAACTCGCTCTCTTTTTACTCTGTAAAAAAGCTCGATAAACTTATCCAATAAAGCGACCGGTAAATTATCGATGCAATTAAAGCCGAAATCTTCCAGATTTTTTAAGGCAATGGTTTTCCCGGCACCGCTCATCCCGGTAAGAATCAAAAATGTCGTTGCACTCTTCGCTAAAACTTCCCCACAACTTCACCTCAGGTTCCAATTGAACGCCCTCTTTCTCTTTTTACAATCCGAATCACTTCCAAAATCACCGTATAAATGTTTTTGCGCTCGCGTTGCCCAGATTTACCACAAAACCGCAGTGCTTTTCGGAAACTCCCGCATTCTCTATCTGAAATCCTCTGAGTCCTGCGTGTTCTATCAAACGGGAAGCATAATCTCCCTCCGGCCTTTTTAAAGGTTGACCCTGCGGACGGAAGCTCTAAAAGGCTGCTTCTCCGCTCTTCTTAGTCGATACTCTTCCATCTTCTCGTGAATCGCTTTCTTCTCGCCTTTTTCAAAGAAAGGTCGATGAAAAGACAAAACCATGCCGTCCGTTACCGCAGAATGCCGATAAGAAAAAGTCCATCTCCTGTTCTCCATGGACAGAATCTCCCCCTCTGCCGTACAGAACTGTCCCCTAGAAATACATCTTTTATTTCCGCGTTGTAGGCACCAGCATTCATTTTACGGCACCACCCACCGTACCCGGAATTCCCGGATAAGGGTTCCATCCCGCTGTAGCCTTTCTCTTCCGCAAACTTTGCCAGTGCAGAGGGTCGTCCCCGAAAGCGCGGTAAGTAAGCTCCTCTGTCTCCTATTCTCTTCATATTGCACTCCGGAAAGATTCTCCCGAAGAAGGATGACCGGATCCCGTAAACCGTCGTCCGAAATCAGCAAATTGGAACCTTTCCCCAGTATAGTAGCCTCTTCCCTCTTTTCGGAATGCTTTCAATAGACCCTGCACTTCTTCGACAGAATGCGGAATATAAAGATCATCCGCTTTTTCCTCCGGCACTGCAATATTCCTTCATATCCTTTCCATGAAAATGTTCCATCTATACTTCTTCCTGTCTATGCATATTCTTCGTTACTCGTTCATACAGCACCTGTGCCGCATTGTAGCCCATCTTCTTCGAACGGTTGTTCAGTGCCGCACATTCCACGATAATGGCAACATTTCTTCCCGGGCGAATCGGAATATCGTAGCTGATGACCTTCTTTCGAGGGTATTCCACATAATTGTCCTTCAGTCCCAGACGGTCATAATCCTTTTTCGCTGGACCATTCTGCAAGAGAAATAACCATATTGATGGTTTGCGTATCCATCACGGATTCCACACCAGACATCTGCTTTTACATCGATGATTCCGATTCCCCGAAGCTCGATGAAATGCTTGGTCACATCCGGTGCAGACCCACCAGAGACTCGTCCGATACCTTCCGAATCTCGACGACATCATCACTCACCAGACGATGTCCTCTCTTAATGAGCTCCAGCGCCGCCTCGGACTTTCCGATTCCGCTATCTCCCGTAATCAAAACCCCTTCTCCGTATACGTCTACCAAAACACCGTGGACGGTAATCATCAGCGCCATCTTTACTTTTTAACCAACGGATAATTTCTCCCTCGAGTTCCGTGAGTGGGACGTGAACTCGAAAGAAGGAAATTTCCCGCTTCTTCGCACGCAGAAATCATGCAGGAATCCGGTTCAATATCCCTCGCATAAATAATACAGGGAATAGGATATTTCGTGATTTCCGCATAGCGTGCTCTCGCATCGGCCGATCCATCGTCATCAGAAAAAGCCGTCTCTACATTGCCGATAATCTGCACTCGTTCCGAATCAAACTGATCGAAAAAACCTGCAAGCTGGAGCGCAGGCCGATTCACATCCGGAATCGTCATATACACCTATCCGTCTCTATCCCCGGTGTCAAATTCTTCAGTCCTTCCTTCTCAATAAGCTCAGAAACACTGACTTTTCCGCACTTTTCATCTGCCTCTCCTATCTCTTTTTCCCTAAAAGTATAGGGTTTAGCCGTCTAAAGTGCAATCCTTAAAAAGCTATGCTAGACTCTTCCGAAGAAGAAAGGACGGGCATAACGAATGGAAAAATAAAAATGCAAAGGATGACCCTATCGGCATTTTTGATTCGGGAGTAGGCGGTATCAGCGTGCTGAAAGCATTGGAAAAGGAACTTCACACGAAAACTTCCTCTTTTACGGTGACCAAAAAAATGCCCTTACGGAGAAAAAAACGGAGAGGAAGTGCGCACTGTCTCTAAAGCGCCTATCATTTCCTGAAAAGAGAAGAAAGTGAAGGCAACGGTCATCGCCTGTAATACAGCCACTTCTGCCGCAGCTCCTCTCCTTCAGGGAAAAGTTTCCGGAAGATATCATCATCGGTATGGAGCCTGCCGTAAAACCCGCTGCACTTTCCATCCGATAAGAAAAACCGGATTCTTGTCCTGGCTACAGAGAGCACCTTAAAAGGAGACAGGCTCCACCACTTGATAGAACGGTTAAAGACGAAGGAAGTACATTCTGCTCCCCGCACTGAGAGTGTCCGTCTTTTGGAAAGCGGAAAAGGCTTTGGACAGGAGATGCAGGACTACCTGAAGGAGCTCCTTCACCCTTATACCGAAGGAGCATCTCTTCCATTGTCCTCAGCTGTACACACTTTCCCTTTGTAAAGAGGAGAATTCAAAAAGCGCTAGAGTATAAGATTCCCTTCTTTGACGGAAGCGAAGGAACAGCAAAGAAAACCCGTCATCGTTTGGAAGAAAGGGGCTTCTCCGGGAAAGCGGAACATCCCGCACGGCTCTTTACAGCAGTAAAGGCGATAGCAGCCTTTTGAGGCTTTCTATCGCCTTTCGATATGATTGGAAAAATCGACTTCTACCATAGGGTCGAAATCGCTTTCGATAGGGAGAAAAATCACCTTATAGAATAGGATAATCCTCATTAGGAACGCTTTTTCCTCCGAAGAAGCATTCTTACTGTTTCTTCTTTTTCTGCATAACTACTGCCGCACCCACTACGATAACGGCTGCCGCAATAAGGGGAAGCGGTGTCGGCATCTTCTTTGTTTCCTTTGTTTCTTCTTTCTTCTCTCCGGTCTCCGCCGCTTCTGTCGTTCCTTTCTCCTCCTTATTCTCTCCGGAGGACACCAAACGATACGTCACCTTTACATCCTTCGTACTGAAAACGTACTTTCCTCTTTTTCTTCCGCCTTTAACTCCGTTTTTCCGTCCGCAGCGTAGAACACCGCCTTCTCTGAAAAGGCAGCAGTCGGAATCGTAAAGAGCAGTTCCTTTGAAACTTCCTTTACGGGATTTCCATAGAAATCCACCAGTTCCAAAGTACCGGACTTTCCATCCTCTTCCGGGCTGACCTGTAATTTTTAAGCCGATATCCGCGCTCCCCTTTTTCCACCTTTTACCCGTAGAATCGGTGAAGTCCTCCGTCGTCTTCTTTCAACATACTCGATAGTATAGTCATTTTCCTTCAGATACTCCTGGAACTTTGCTTTCACCTCTGTGTGAATTTCTTTCAGCACCTCGAAAGCCTTCCCCGCATCTTCCTGATTCCGCTTGGTACTTTCCTCAGGAGACAATGCAGTTGTAACAGCATTTTTCAATTCCTCGTCTTCCAACTCAGCTATTTTTCTTTGTTGCGATAGGCTGCAATTCTTTTCGATCATACTCAATCATAAATAAAGGTATCCATCGTCAAGCCAGTACACGGAATTCTCATTGAAGCTGTTCTCTTCATTGCTGGCTTCCTCTATCCCCAGCAGTCTGGTTCGGATAGTAAGGCACGAAAGGCGATACCAGCGGAGGAACCGAGTGCAAGCCACATCGTTCCCGGATCTCCCGCTGTCGCTCCGGATGGAATGTGATAAATATGTGCTTCCATCGTGTTTCTGTTTCCAATCGGATACAAGTCTCCACGGTGTAAATCATCTCCTACTTTATCGATTGTCTCCAGACGGTTTCTGGTGAAGGCAAATGCATCTTTCAGCCCCAGCTTCTTACCGGTCGTCTCCAGGAACGGATAGACCTTGCCGTCAAACTTCGCATCCGGGTTGAACTGCTTGATACCCGAACATACACGAGACTCCGTACTGTCCCTCAGTTCCTTCGGGGCATAGGATGCGTAAAGATTGATTTCTCTCTTCTCTTCATCACCCTGGAAAGTCTTTGCATCCAGTGCCACCTTAAAGATGTCCTTCGAATAAATGTAATTTCCGTCTTCCGAAACAAGGAAGTTTTCCTGTTCTTCACCCTTCGTAAGCGTGCAGTCATTCAACCAGAACGAATTCGGGAATACCGAGAACTTATCCTTCGGATGCTGGTTGACTACAAACTGGTGTCCCGGTGTAAATCTCCATGTACCATAGTTCATCATGGTCGGCAACAACCAGGCCGTTTCCTTCGCAGCTCCTTTTGTTGCGACTTCATTCGCAATAAATTCCACCGCATCTTTCGCATTGTCACAGCTTCCGAGAACAGCAGTGGTAATGATGGCTTCCGTAATTCCTATCGGCTTCATACTGTCCGTACCGTCCAGGTATGGATCCGCCTTCAATACGTCTTCATTTGCAGAGCGGAAACGGTCATATCCGCAATCAGGCCTTTCTCATTGAAACCCGTCTCATCAAAGTTCCCCATACTCCGGGGTTGTGTCACTCACAGAAGTATAACGATAGGAATCATGCGTAAAGGTAAAACTATACCCATTCTTCTCGTCCACGGAAACATCCTTGATGGTTTCTCCCGTCTTATGTTCTCCTGCCTCATGGACCTTGTATGCCTTATTGTGATTCACTTCAAGGTCTTCCGTACGGCTAAAAATCGTACTTCCGTCCTCAGTCAAATCACTTCCGATGATGACACCGGTGCAGGCATAGGCAGTCAGAACGGTGGAGGAAGCAAGTAAAGTGGCAACTAAGCTTCCAAGCAAGATGGAACTCTTTCTCTTCATATATCACTCCTTTCTAAACACTTTCATTATTTGCTGTACTTTATTATAGAACGAAAGTTTTAATAAGATAGTCATAAAGATTATGCTTTTTGTACATTTTTTGCATGATGCAACTTTTAAAATTTTTTGCTTGACAAGAAAAATGAATCTTTGTATAGTAAACGGGTGCTGCAGGTTTGCGCCCTTAGCTCAACTGAGTAGAGGCAGTGAACTCTTAATCTGTTTGTCAGGGTTCGAGGTCCCTGAGGGCGCACTACATTGGATGTCACCGATACGGTGGCATCTTTTTCTTAGACTTTTCTCTCTCTTCGCTTTCTCCTTTGCTTTGCTATACTAGGTGGAGTTCTACGTTAAAAAGGAGAAAATATGCAAAACATTCTAGTTTGCGATGATGATAAACAAATTGTGGAAGCCATCTCTATCTACCTTACAGGAGAAGGCTATAATGTACTGAAGGCCTATGACGGTTTCGAGCACTGAAAATCATGGAGAAAGAATCTCTCGATCTTCTGATTCTGGATGTGATGATGCCCAGTCTGGACAGTATTCGAACGACTTTAAAGATTCAGGAAAAGCAGCTCTATTCCCATCATTATCCTGAGTGCAAAAAGTGAGAGACCAGGACAAGATTCTCGAGTCCTCAATATCCAGTGCGGATGACTACATCACGAGCCCTTCTAATCCTCTGGGCTCATGGCGCGTGTGAAGTCCCAGCTCCGTCGCTATACACAGCTGGGAAACATGACACGAGTCCCAAAAGGGCGACGCTATCTACAGTGCTAGGCGGACTCATCATCAACGATGACACAAAAAAGTAAGCGTTGACGGAGAGCAGGTGAAACTCACGCCGATTGAGTACAACATCCTCCTGCTTCTCAGTAAAGAATGCGGGTAGGTCTTCTCTATTGACGAAATCTACCTCTATCTGGAATGAGGAAGCCATCAGGGCCGACAATACGGTCGCTGTTCATATCCGCCACATCCGGGAAAAAATAGAAATCGATTCACGAAAGCCCAAGTACCTGAAAGTAGTGTGGGGAGTGGGATACAGATCGAAAAGCAAGGAAATGCCAGAGGATAAGATGAAGAAGTTTATCCTGCCTTTTATCCATCTCTTTCTGTTGTCCCTTCTATTACTGAGCTTGATTGTCCTGCACTTTTGCCCGAAAAGTCATGATGCCATTTCCTTCTTAAAGAGAAAAACTCATCTCCTCCTCGGACTTTGACAGTGCGATTTTCGGAAAGTGTAAACGATATCTTTGATTATATCGATTTACGTGATCTCTTTGAAAGCAAGGACGCTGGTTTAAATCATACCCATTGCACAAAAGCAGAGACGAACGGCGCTACCCGTTCCTACAGTCTAGATACCTGTATTAAGTACGCCCGCTCCATGGGCTATTGTTGAATGAGAAAAATGAAATCATGGAAGATGGTCCTGCCACAATCACCAAAAAGCGCAGGGACGAGAAGAACTACATGATTCGCGTGACCTACCGTTCCTATCTTCCCGACTACCAACCCGCCAGCCCGGCTGACGGGTTTATGAGTCTCAGGCGTTTATCAAAGGGAAGCCCTCTCTTACCTGGCAAAATACTATGCTATCCGCTCACGCTACTTCGATAGGAAGCAACTTCCAGTTCTATGGCTTACACGAACGGAAACAATTCCACGTATTACAACAATCAGCCGGGGGACACGGCGGAGAAGATTCAGCACCTCGGAAAATACCTCAGTACCGATTCCAATTCTCTGGAGATAAAGACAAATTTAAATACGGCACCTTCCAATCTGGTTCCTCTTTTTAAGCAAAGAAGACCTTACAAAGACAGACTTTATGTCTTTGCCGCCGGAGTGGACACCCGTTTTTCCATCAGCGATTCCTATAAAGCGCTTATCTTGACTGTAGCAGAAGAAGACAGCTGACGTTCTTCGGACTTGTCCCTTTTTGTCCTGAGCGCTGTTGCATCTTTGATGAGTTTTGTTCCCTCCTTTTCTACACCGGAAGAAAAGAAGGAAGGGAACTGACTCTCTACAGCTTTGACCGCAGCCCGATGGAGCTTTCTCTCTTTCTCAGCCTTCTCTGGTTTTATCTGGCAAAGGAGATATCCGGCTATTTCTTTGAAAGCCTTGTCCTTGTTGTGGGAAATTTCCCGGAACCATCTTTTTCAGCAATCGGTACCTTTATTCTGCGCTATTTCCTGAGTTTTACCGCTCTTCTTATCTCTGGTACGAAAATACAGAAAGCCACGCTCTATAGTACTTCCTATCTGATCCTGCATTTGCGCAAAACCTATATCAATGCCAGTAATTTTACGCGTTCCAAAGCTTTTCTTATCTGCTCTTCATCTTTCGAATCTCCTTGCCTTCGGTCTGATTCTGTATAACGCGTATTGTTTCACACGGAAGAGTCTTCTGCCTTCTTTTGCTCTCCTCCTCTTCGTCACGATTTCCATCGACTACTATACCTATTATATCAGTAGAGGTTTACAGGATGCGGTAAATGAACGGGTGAAAGCGGAACGCCTGAAGGCGGATTTGATTACGAACGTATCGCATGACTTAAAGACGCCGCTCACCAGCATCATCAGTTATGTTGATCTTCTGAAAGAGAACATCGAGAACGAACGTGTACAGAACTATATCTCCGTACTGGAGCAGAAAGCCAGCAGACTGAAAAACCTCACGGAAGATCTTGTGGAGGCAAGTAAGGCGAGTTCGGAAAATGTCGGTTTGGGATTGCATCCCATTGATTACGAGTGAAATCATTTTGCAGACCTACAGAGATTGGAAAAACTGGAAAAACGTTCTCTAACGATGATTCGGAGATTTCGAGTGAAAACATCCTCATCCTTGCGGATGGAAGACAACTCTTCCGTGTTTTGGAAAAATCTCTTTAACAACTGTGCAAAATATGCGTTACTCGGCAGTCGCGTTTATTACTTTGACGGAGAAAGACGCGATATTCACCATGAAAAATATCTCAGAGCGCCCTTGAACATCTCTCGGAAGAACTCACCGAACGTTTCGTGCGGCGACGTTTCCCGAAAGCACTGAAGGTCCGGCTTAGGCCTTCCATCGCAAAGGTCTGACGAAACTGATGTCCGGGAAGATGAAAAATAAAATTGACGGAGACCTCTACAAAGGTATCTAATTTTCCTTTGGTGGAAAAATGAGGAGGTAAATGATTTTGCATGCAAAGACGGCTTAGGAGATTCACTTCTTCCGGCAGATTCTTGCTCTTCTCCTGATTCTTTCTTCCCTGCCTGCTTTCACCTTGAAAACATACGCGGAAGATTGGCCGGTTTTCACCGAAAATATCAGAATCGGAGGGCGCCGTACTGATGGATGCCCACTCCGGCTGTTCTTTATGCGAAAATGAGCACGCCCACTATTATCCTGCATCCATCCCGAAGGTGCTGACCGCTATTGTTGTTTTGGAACACGTAGACAATCTGATGAAAAAGTCCACCGCTCCGCGACAAAGGATAATCTGAACAAAAATTCCACTGTCATTGCCGCTACAGCCGGAGACAAACTGAGCGTCAGAGACTGCCTTTACAGTCTGCTCTTGCATTCCGCAAACGACTGTGCCAATGCACTCGAGTATGTCGTTGCAATGCCGCTTTCGCGAAATGATGAATGAAAAGGCGAGCAATCGGCTGCACGGACTCCCATTTTACGAATCCTTCAGGGTTTGGGATGACTGCTCATTACACGAGTGCGATGGATATGGCGAAAATCATGCAATATGCCATTCAAAACAAAATTTCTTACAGATTGATGCCACACAGGTGTATACCCACGGACCGATCGATGTATCCCGACCCGAATGGAAAAGCACCATCTACGCTCACCATGAAATGATGCGTAAAGTATATAAAGAGTATTATCCCGGTGTTTCGCCGGAAAAACCGGATATACCATGGTTGCTGAGTATTACTTGCCAGCCTGTAAAGAGGGGATACAACGTTGATTTTGCGCTATTCTGAACAGGGCACAGTCCCAGTACAGAGACACAAGAAGCTCTCTGACTGGCTCTTCCTGTCTCTTATCGGCAAGAAGAATGACACGCGCTTTAGCTTCACTGGAAAACAACTGGAACGTAGACGGAATTCCGCTCTTAAAAAGCCCGCATTTTGACAACCGGAAAGAATGACAGTGTCTGTCAGAAAGAATCCCTTTCAGGATATCCGAGTCCAGCTGCATTATGACCCTAAGTGATGAGCAGAAAAAGAGGAAAATTGCGGATTAGCTATCATATGCTGACCGCACCGTCGGAACCGCCTATATTTCCTCGCTGAAGAGATAGAACTGGACGAAAGACAGCTGCCCTGTCAAAACTTCCTAAAAGGAAGGCCATTCCCAAGAAGATTTCCGTCGAACTGAGAAGATACGGTGTCCGATGCAATACTGCACAGAAAAACAGAATAATGCGCTGATTTTCGATAAAAAGCGGGAAAAATCATTCTTCGAAGCCCTATCTGCACTCTTCTGAAGTTATTCTCCTTACGCTTACTCTGCTTACGTTCCTTCTTCTGCTTAGCATTTATCTTTTCCAGAGAAGAGAGGAATTCTACCGTGCAAAGAAAAAGCGTATGTTAAAAGCATACCAGGGATTTAAGTAGAGACAAAAAGCAAAAAGATCTTTCTGATCGAGAAGAAGCGCCGGGAGCATCGCTATTGGTTCCATTCTTTTTATTGCTTCATTCATCTGCTATTTATCAAAAGTTTTTATATAAAACAGACTTGCTTATTCGGAGAGGAAGGAGTAGTATAAGTGTTCTCAAAATTTTTAATGATAAAGGAGGGTAAATGGAAACGATAAAAGTATTCATTCCGGATTTCCTCATCGTAGAAGACTTCGTGGGAAGAACCAAAGCCTTCCTTTCGAGTTTAAACAGGAAGCGGAAAGAGTCTGGTCGATGCGAAAATCCTTGCTCGGCGTACTCTATATGGCAGTTGGCGCATTACCAGCCTGACTGCACCGAAAGAGAATCTTCCTGGTGGAAGAAAAAGTTACAAGATTATCTCGTAGAGGTATAAACGTCCTTCTAGAGCAACAAGGTATATCTGTCTTACCTTTCATGATGACAGTCTAAGATTCCTTGCTTGCAAATCCTTCGTCTGTCCCGTTATATCCATTCTGATGTCCGTCCTGACGAATCTCGCTCTATGATCTGTCACGCACGCTCTCCAGACAGGGAAGCGAAAGTGCATTCTTCCTCTCCCGCCGCGTGCAACCGCTTTCACCTCTTGCATAAATCACATAGTCTCTCCCTGCGTCCAGGAGATAAGCTCTGTTCCGAAGGGACGGATGCGTCTTATGGTAAGAGAACAAGATAACGATGGTGGTCCAAAAGTTCCATGTCTCTTCTCCCCCATGGGAAAGTGGGCGGCGACAATCCGGCTCTGTCCAGCTGTACGTACGCCGACTTCGTCTCCACTAGAAGAGCGATCGTGCGCTGTCAGTAAAAGCAGCATTGCCCTAGTCGGAAAAGTGCAAAATCCACACGCATGCTCCTGCTCGTTCCTTGGTCCTCTTCGATACGCTCCCACTCTTTCTGTTTGTTCTCGTCAAAAGCGGGAATGATCATGATTAGGCGAGTTGATCTGATGCGAGGCATCCAGTAAAGCATTTTCCGAGATGCCACCATGTGTAGCGCATGGTATCGAAAAGAACAACTTCGCGTCCGAACTTCTCCGGCATTGCACGGTCAGGAGTGCTTCTCCATCTGTAAGAAACCGGCTTACAGGCTCCGCCAAAAGCATCGGGCGTCGCCTTAATACTGTCCCACTCTGCGTCCCTGGTAAATCCATGCGGAAGGATTCCATAATGCTCCGCGAGCATGAGACCGCCTCGGATCTGCCTCCCTTTTACCGCCAGCGCGAAACGCCTTCCAAAAAGCGGCGTTCTAGTCTTCACTGTGCCCAAGGTCTGCCGTGCAACATCCAGTCTCCATCCGTCAGCAGGAGTGAGGGGACGCTGCCTGGCTACATTTAGAGATTTCTTCTTTCAGACGCGGCGCCTGCTTCGTAGTCATAGCGGCAAAGGTATCGTTTCCCACCACTTCTCATAGCTGTCGTTGCTTCAGCCACGCCTTATCCTGTTTCTTTAGAAACTTAAAAATAAGACCGATGAGGGACTCTCCGCCTTCTCCTATACGCCCCATAGGATTAGTTCCTTCCTCTGTTTTGCTTAGAAGAGAAAGCATCTCGCTGGCGATGAAAGAGCCGCAGTGATTGAATACGCCGTCACTCATGACGCGCATTCACTCTCTCGTGACGAGGCTGCGACAAAGTCCTGGTGAAAACTGGCGGTCGCTTGCTTCGAGATTTCTCCGGTCTGTACTGCGCGCCGTGTTTCTCCGCTCTCGATTGTCCGCCTTTCGCGCCGCATTGCGCCGTCATCCCGCACTAATGCAGCCAAAGATGCGGACTCGATATGAGTCATAGCTCCTGCGTATCATGCGGTATGGAGTGGAGGAGACGACGAGCGGATTAAAATACAGCACTTCTACGCCTGTAAAATTTCGAGATAGTCCAGCTTCTTCCAGACGCCCTTCAAATCACCGCCGTAAAAACGATGTACATCAAAAGAGCTCCACTTCTGCCTTCCAATCCCGTACCGCTCTGTGCCTGCCTGCACTAGATAGATATGCTCTCTATCCTCTACATTGTTCGTTCCGTCGGCATTATAAAACCGGTCCACAAAATCTGGTACATGACCGCCCTCGATTCGGGACGGAATAAAAAGAAACTCCGAAAAATAGAAAGCATACTCTGTGTGGAGCTCTTCCGTCACAGCCGATCATATATGCATGAATTTCTTCCCCTTCACAATCTGAAAATAATAGCGTAAGCGACAGTCCCTCCAGACGGACTCTTCGTCTCAAAATAGTCCAAAATAGGAATCACTGCTGGACAGACGCATCAGAACCGTTTCCTCTTTCTCCGCCAACAAAAGCTTCACTGCATCGGCGTCCTCTTTCGCGGGTACTGAAAACGCAGTGTGACCTCGGAAAAGATCTGCTCTCTTCCGGTTCTCTACATAAAAGCCTTTTCCTGCATGCGAACAAAGGCGTCCTCATGGAGTCTCATCTTCTCTTTACTCCTACAAAATGTACACCGCCGACTGCAGGAAGACCTCTATACCGTTCCTGGTAATCAATGCCGTATCCCATCAAATGAAAATATCCGGAATTTGAATCCCACAAACTCAACATCGACCTCAGCGACTCTCCCGTCCGGTTTGTCCAGGCATTACAGATGGAAGTGGAAGCGAGTGCCGTTCTTTCAAGAGTCTGACAAATGACTGAGGGTTCTTCCCGTATCCACGATATCTCCACCAAAGTCATATTCTTGCACTTTCCAGAGGTTCAGACCAAACTCCTTCACAATCTTTAACAACGACTGAACTCGTACTGTTGCCGTCACTGCTCACCGCCATAAAATCCATCGTCCAGATTTCCTGATTCTTTTAGTCTCTGGCAAGCTTTCGCATGAACTACTGCGCAGCACCCTTTGGGAGAATGCAGACTAAGTGGAGCGGTTGATTTCTACGTCGCCGCACATCGATTTCCTGACCGCCAGCTCGATGATTTTCTTTTCCCATTTCTTCTTCCGAATATAGCACTTCTATTTCTTCTCATACTTCTCCACTTCTTTTCCGCATTTGTCTTTGCCTTACATCTTCCCTTTTGTCGAAAGCCTCTTTCCACCGTCAAATCGCAGGCTCGGTCCGCAGCCTTTCGCCTGACTACAAGTTCCCGGAAGCTCTACTCTCTTTCCCCTTCCGGAAAACAATCCGGTCTATGGAATAGAGATGCTCTTCTCGATGTCCTTCGTCTCTCTCCTTGAAGCGTTTCAGGTACCGCTGCAGATAGATCTCCCTTCGACAGCGCTGCGCTCTTCTTTAATGCGAATAGAAAGTGACGAATGGTCCTCCTGAACTTCCATACTCTCATCCAGAAAGGCTCTTTACCTTTATGTAGAAATATTCTGCTCAGCTCGTCAAAATAATCCCGCTTTCCAGAGAGAGATGTTCCACCGCTTTTTCCGCAACTAGACTTCCTCCACATAGGAGGCACTTTTCCGCCGTATATAATTTCTTGTGAGCTGTACGTCCGCATTACTGCTATCCTGCATTCCTCCAGGGTCGAGTTCCCTGAAGCCTTCCGGATTTCTTCTTTCTCGCATACTTGAGTGGAGGGCGACTCTCTCTCCTTCCATCGTCCCTCGTCGCGGAGGCCGTTAACGCCGGCCTCCCGTAAGGATGATGCAGGACGGTCTCACGGTCATCATCCTTGCTGCTGGGCAAGCGTGCAGGCTTCGTCGTCTTCCCGATCTCCTTCTCAGCTGTCTCTTCTTTCGAGCAGTGCCTTGTACTCGACGCATCCTTCCCCTTCTTCAGGCGATTCCCCTGCCACTTCTGCATACTTCGAACATCCACACGGGAAAGCTGAAAGCTTCATTCCTCCGCCTTCTCTTCGCAAAAGAAGGTCTCTTTCCGCTTCCTCTCCGGGAATACCATGATGGATGTGCATCGCTTCCAGGGAAAAAGGAATATGTTTCTGCACTCCTCGAAAACGAACAGATGAAAGAGAATCTTTCTCTCCCGAGAAGGCAGGAGCACCTGTTCCTCTGGGCAGGATAAGCGTGTTTCCGGGACATAAAAGAATACTGTACTGTCTGTTCTCTTTGCATAACACCCTATGAATCAAAGACGAAAGAAGAAGATCCTCTTTCGTTTGGCACTACTATTTTCCGGCTTTTACAATGATTTCATTCGGCATCCGCAAGCCATTTCTCTCATTTGCCTTCCATGACGTATTCCTTGGTTTTGCTATAAAACCCCTTCGGTCATCCAGCTCTTCTCTCTCTTCTTTGCTTTTCTTATACTTAATTCTTCTTCGAGACTCTTCCATGGCGCGAGGTGGTTTTGTCTCGTTTCTCAAAGTGTTTCCTCTGACAAAAATCACTATAGCAAGAAGAGCTTACCATGAGCACCTAGCCCATAATGGCAACTCCATTTTGCAAGATTCTTCCTTTCTTCGTCGCTTGCTCTCATACGTACTCAAACCAGCCTTCCGCTTCGTCCTTTCAGCAGGCTCCTTTCTACGAGAGCACTTTCGCCTCCACCTGTCTTTCACCGAAACTGATACAGATGTCTGTGCGGTACTTTCCGTCACACGACGCCTGCTGCACTTTCCCTGTTACGAGATTCGACCGGAACGGTGGCTTCATTAGCTATCGTTCTTCTTTTATAAGACGAGATACTTTTAAGTATTTATCTGGCGCATGCTTGTTTACGCGCTCCTTCAAAGCTTCTTCTTTTCCCGTTTTAAATCTCGGAGCCTTGCAGCGGCAATCTTCATTGCTTTCGCCGGTTCTGGATTAGTCGTCCTTCTCTTGCTGCTCTCTCAGATACATCCAAATGTTCTCGAATCCGATAAGCTGAACCTTATCTCCCTTTCCTCCAGAGCCTTTGCAATGGTGTCAGTCTGCCACGTCTCTGCGTCAAAACGCATCCTTCTTGGATAACCTGAGCCTGCTTTTGCAGCGAAAGGGAACCAACTCATTCTTGTTCATCTTTCATCCTCCATGTCTCGCTCGCGGAGACGGCGTATTTTGATCATTGCGAGTATACTGCTGCTATGCGCATCCTGTGAGAGCACAGCACAGCCAGGGTTTGGCCAAGGTTCTGCCATAAACGAGAGAAAACTCCTTACGACAGCGTTATATCGTTCTCCCTGTCCCTGTCACTAGCTGCTTCCTCTGATTTCCTCTCTCATCTCGCTAACTTTTCCACGATTTCCCGGCTTTCTTCATGGTCTCCTCTACCGTCACCATCTCCTGTCGATTTTCTGTAAAATGCAAGGAAGGTTTCTCAGTTCTGTGCAAAAGCTGGTTTCTCCATTCCGCCCTGAGAAAGCAAAAGAGAATATTCTCCTGTATTGAACTTCGCTCGCGAAAACCGGCATCAGATTTCTCCTAATCTTGCACTCTTCCACGCCTATTTGTCTAGCCAGCACTCTCACCGCTAACTACGGAGAAAAGCTTCTCGCACCTTATCCGGAAGGTCTCCAGCGGTCTATCAGCCATCCTTTCAGGTCGGATTCTTCTTCCTCTTTCCGTTTCCATCGTGGAATCTTCTGATAGGCTTCCAGCTTCTGCTTCATTCGGATATAGTCTTCCGATATGAGGCATCCAAATCCACGCCTAGCCTGGCACTTCCATGCTTTTCCTCTTCCGTGCGTTCTCCTTTCTCCAGTACTGGCCCGCGTGGCGAAGGAGTTTCGTGCATAGAGATCGTAGCCGTACCGCGTCCATGCGACCGTGCTGTTTCACCGCCGAACATTTCGCTCCGCGGATTTCAAGATCCCGAAGGAGCAATAGCGGATCCCTGAACCGAGGCTCCGTCGATTCCCCGAATCGCTCTTCAACCCTCTTCTCCGACTCTTCCGTAAGGCTCTTCTTTTTGTAAAGAAGAAAGGCGTAGGTAGTCCGACGATGAACGTCCCACTCTTTCCCGAATCTGGTAGAGCTGAAAGGTCCCATCCGATCGGCATCCCTGAATGATTAAGGTATTCGCATCTGGAATATCCAGTCCCGTCTCAATAATCGTGGCCAAACGAGGACATCCACTTCTGAATAAAGGAGGTCTATTGATATTCTCCAGTTCTTTCTCTCCCATCTCGTCCATGGCATAGGCACTGCGCGCATGAGGCACCAGTTCTCGCACTCTTTCCGCCGCTTTCGCATCCGCAATGCTTTTTACCCGATTATGTACATGGTAGACGCTGGCGTTTCTTCGAAGTTCCCGTTCGATCGCTTGCGAGATGACCGCATCGTCTCTCCATGACATAGGTCTGGATGGGAAGGCGGTCCAGCGGCGGTTCCTCCAACACGGAAAGATCTCGAATTCCGGATGTCGATACATGTGGAGCGTTCGCGGAATCGGTGCTGTTGACCGAGGCGTAAGCACATCCACATTTTCCTTCTTTTAAGGTCGATCCGCTCTTTGTCCGATACGCCGACGCTGCTCTTCATCCACAATACCGAGCAAACCGAGGTTTTGTAAAATGTACCGTCCTTCTGGACAGAAGGCGGTGTGTGTTCCGATAGCAATGTCCGCTCTTCCATGGGAAAGTTCTTCCAAACTTTTGATTTCTTTATTACTTTGAAAACGACAAACAGACGAATCTGTGACGGAGAAAGCCTTCATTCTCTCGACAAATTATTATAAATCTGCCGCGCAAGGAAATCGCCGTCGGCAAAGATAGCCATTTCTGCTTGGAATCCTGCACCGCTGAAAGCTGCTCTAAGCGCACTCTGCGTTTCAGTAGCCGACGTCTCCTGCAGACCAGCCGGTCCGCCCAGTGATTTGCTGCCGCCATATCGTTTTGGTGGCTTTGCTGCAAGAATCTGGTCTCCGTGTCTTCATACGAAATGCTTCTCTCAAATTCCTTCTGCCAAACCGTATCCTCCGGCGTAGCTTTTCTCATTTTCGTCCTCGCATAGAGTTTTAAGAGTTCTTCTCTTGCTATTTCTTTCGAGACCCTCTACCCTCTTCTTCGTTTTCTGCCACTCCGTCCCGTTCAGAAGCGATTGAGCTTCGGAACCTTCTGCATCCTTTCCGGCATACTTCTCTATCCGGACAGTTTTGTTACCGGTAAATACAGATTTCCGCCATCTCCGCAGAATCTTGATGCGTCACTTGCTCACACCGTCACTGACACTCGCTCCGATTCTGGTAGATGCCGATTCCATGACTCTCGTCGAACAGATAATCAGCCCTTCTCTTTCCATCAAAGGAACCGATGTGAGATCCCGTCGTCTCTCTTTTACTGCTTTACTCTTCTTTCGAACTAAAGTCTCAGCAAAGAGCTCCGATTCCGTAAGAACGTAGAGCTTATCCTCCGAAAGAGAAAATCCGCGTTGAAAAGAAGCCGGTGCAAAGCTGCACGCTGGCCCTTCTCCTCATCCTGCGTACAAGATAATAGCCATCCGGGAAATAGCCGATATGCCGTCTCCGGAAGTCGGCAAGTCTTGACGCGCGAAGTCTCGAGGAGAGTAGAGAGAACCCGATACCGCTCTTTCAAAAAGACGTTTTAGATCCTCCTGAAAAGGCCAGCTGCCTTCCATAGTGGGAATCTCTTTACCTCTACGCCTTCTCTTCCCAAAGCGCCTCGCCTCACTGCGGGGACAGCGTCCAACCTGTTTCACGTTGAAAAGGCTACAGCGCCTTTTTCGGAGCTCTGAAAGCAGGGTTTTCGTGAAAACAGTCTGCATTCTCTCTTCTTCGTCCTCTTTCTCTGTTTTCCGCTCTTTGACGGTTCCGAAAGAGACCCGTCTCAAAATAGTTCCGGAACTCTTCCACCTGCTCCGCTTTCTTCCATGAGCCTCTGCGGCTCATCCAAGAAAAATAACGGCTTTTTCCCGGAAAATAATCCAAAAGAGAAAAATACCTTCTGTGAAGAAGAAAAACCCTTTTCTCCCGCGGGATAGAACTTTGCCTGACTCTGTGTCAGAACGCTGGATTCCATGAAAAGTTCGAATGCTGTCTCACCTCTTCCGAAAAACTCAATTTCGAACAGGGTCTTCCATCTGGTTCGAAAACACATCTACAATTCCTCCGCGGATAGAATACTCTCGACCTCAATCTGTTCTGTACGGCTGTACCCCATCCGACTAAGCTTTTCTCGCAAATGGAAAGCGGAATCGTCATCCCCACGGACAAGGTAAAAGAGCGCCCGAAAGGCATTGCGTCCTTCCATTTTCTCCATCAAAGCGGGAAAGAGTCGTCACCATAAGTCCCTGTAGGATCCTCCAGCAGATGCCGCAGGCACTCCCTCTTTCCCACGTACAACAAATGCCCTCAGGTATCCGCTTTTCTTTATAAAGAGTGGAAACTCCTTTCGGAGGATAGTATTAGGCACTGTACTGTAAAAGCACTTGAAGTTCTGCAAGAGCTTCTCGCTCTCTCTTCATATTCTTACACAAGATATAAACCCATGCGAGCAGCACGGCTAAAAAGGCTTCAAGCTATCTACCACGCTCCCTGATAGAAGATCTGGCTTCCTCTTCGCTCATCTTTTAAAGATTGATAGATCGTGTCTCATAATCGGATCTCTGATATTCCATCTCCCTCGCTCTGTCCGCTATCCTCTTTCCTTTCCTGCTTTATCCCTTCGAGTTCACGCTCCCTTTTCTACGCCAAAAGAAAAGGAGTATCTCTTTCTCGCGCAGTTCATGGCACATACGTGTCAAAGTTGATAGTTTCCGTGGTAGTTCTCTTTCCACTATAGAGACATCGTCGTCCTGTAAAACACTGAAGACCTTTGCATCAGGTCTGTTATAGAAGGTTCATTGCTTTCTCCACTGTCCGTACACTAACGAAATACAGGCTTTTCGCCGCTTCCTCGATAGGCTTCCTCCAATCAGCTTCCTCTTCTTTTCCAAACCGTCCACATGAACATGCACGGCGAGATCCTGCTTTTCTTCTTTTCTCCCCCACACGGAGACGAATACGCGGAAACTTCTTCCGTATGCAGTAAAGCTGATGATATATATATCGTTATGCGCTGCAACCTCGTAATGGCGGATACTGCGGACGAAGACTGATTTCATCGGAAATCGCAAGCATTATTCTCAGGATTTATTTTATAGAAGTTCGCAAAGGGTGCAATCGCTTTCTCCCGGAAGAGGTTCCTTATGAGTTAAAGGGTTTTAAAATAAGAACTTCTTCCGACCCGATTCTGACATTTCCGTATTACCGCACCGTAAAACTTCGGCGGATTCCAGTGTCTTTCCGCCGAGTTCCTGAAGCAGTGCGTCACTACCGCAAACCGCATTAGTGGCGGGTTCCATTATACTCCGGATTTCCAAGTCCTGCAATGAGCCACATTTTCTCTACCTCTTCCTCTATTTGTGCTTCCTTATACTTCCTACATTTCCTGTTTCCGTATCCTGTGCTGTCCTACTCCTATCCGCTTTCCTCTGTAAACGGTCTGGTCTTTTGCACGCAGAAACTGCATTGTCTCCAGTGCTGAAGTCATTACTAAACAGTGTGCCTTTTGAAGCAGTACGGCAGTCTTTTTAGGAACGTTCCGTCCTCCTCACCTTCCTGTTTTGTGCGTTCTTCCGCGTCAGAAGCTATCCAGGACGCAAGTAGGCCGGGTAGAAGAAAAGACAACATGGAACAAAGAACAGAGCGCCCCTCTCCAATCAGCTTTCTCCCAGCTGCCCGTGCCGGGACAGAAGAGATAGTAGATGACGTAGCTCCACAACGGTAAGAATGGATCCGAAACAAGAAGCGACAAACTCTTGGAAATGGAAGCCGTGGATTGCTTCTTTCTTCTCCTCCTTATCCATCCTTTCTGCTGAAATGGTCCAGTGTCGGAATCGCATAATCCACGGTCGCACCAAGCTGAATACTGAAACCACGACAGCCGATGAAAATCATCCGATTCGCTTCCAGATAGTGAAAAGGTCATGTTGGTCGCAATCGCCATATTTCTATGGGAACCATGCGCAACAAAAAGGCATGTACAAAGGGAGACTTTACGGGAAGAATCATCACAACCAGGAAGATGACAATCAGAGAAACAGGTCTGACTCTGTCGTCGCCTTCGCAGAATATTTCTCCATATCCATGGTCGCCATGGTATCCACAAGATAACCATCCCTCTCCGCTATAATCTTTCGCAAATCTGCTGTATCGTGCCAACCGCTGCTACACAAAGGAATCTTTCACTTTCTCCCGGGAGATTCAGGGTGATTACGATACGGCTATATAGCCGTCTCACCTGCGCAGCTCGAGCTTCAGGGTGACCGACTAAACGGAACGCCTGCGAGGCAGAGCACTTAACGACCGGAACATCGTCGGGATGCTGACAGTGTTCCGCCGAGGAGCGCTTTCCATGTCTGTTTCTTCCCGAAGGATAGATAGCAATAAAGAAGATTCTTCTTCCCCAAAAACAGAATCCATCTCTTCTTCATCGTGGAGATCTGCGTTCCCTGGCTCCATAACTGCGGCAGAACTCGCTGACGGAAATCGTCCATTCCCTGTGCAGTCTTCAGGGAACAAGCAAAATCACGGTCAGAGGTCAAAACAGCCGGACCCGATGCCCATCGCACGTTGGCAAGTCGCTGAGCGACGGCAAAAAGACTTGTGTCTCGTCTTTTCACATAAATCCACATCTGAATAGAAGCCAATGCCGCGGCACAGAAGAGGATGACGGAAAGAAGGCCCAGGATAACGCCCTTCGCAAGTACCAGTCCCATGTCCATCTATGCCCGAGCTGCATGGCGCAAAGTGCCAAAAACCGCCCACCGTGGCCAGAAAGAAGCCAAAATCGTGTCGCCTAAAGACTTCTCCCTACGGCGAAACTGAGTGTACCTTTCCTAACAGTAGCGCTTCTTGCGGTCCCACTTCAAAACGTATGCAGAAGGAAGATGGCGTAGTCCATCGATGCGGCGATCTGCACATAGCCGCTTAGCGTTATTCGTAATAAAAGAAACCTTCCAAAAATACATTGCATGCCTCTCGTTCAGTCGTGACAGCCACCATCATCGTAAGCAGAAAGAGACACGCCTCCGTAGGAATTGGTCATCAAAAAGAAAGAATCAGGAAAATACAGCCGATGCTGTTAGCCCAGATCAAGCCCCATCTGCCCGTGCACCTGTTCCTCACCGTCTTGCTGCTGCGCAAGACCGGCATAAACTCCTTTGTAACTTCCCACCAGACTCTCGATTTCTTTACTGCGCACTGCCGGTTTCTCGGATCACTGTCTCCATCAGGCGAAAACGATATGCAGAAAAGCGCTTTTTCCTTCGCTTCCCTGTAGTCGAGGTCCGCTATCCTTTCCTCTCATATAATGCGGCTTGCCAGCATTCTCAGCGGTGTTAGTCACGCGTCCGCCGGAGATTTGCTCTATCTTATTCTTGTAGTCCAGCGTCCCATGGTAGCGCCCTTTATCATGACACAAGGCGTACCGGGATAACCGAAAGTGTCCTCCATCTTTTGTGAATGCCTTCTGGGTAGAGGACCAATTCGAGAAGATCACTTATAAATCATAATTAATTTCCACAGTGCCGGTGCTGAAGAGAGAAATGAGCAGTAAAGCAATCAAAACAAGACCGATTCGATCTCTTTCTGTATTTCGATATAATCTGCACATTCTTCACCAAAGGACATTGCACCACTCCTTTGAAAATTTTTCCGATGGCGAAGAACATTTTCAGAGAATACCGCGAAATCTTTTGCCACATGTAACTTTCCACTCTCTTCTGTCGTATTTCCTTCGTTGTCGCAATCATCTTCTGTACGAGATACAGCAACATCCATAATATTGGTATTCTGATTGAGTAGAGGTCTCGGGCCTGATTCGGATCCATCTCAAAACCGTTGTCTCTCTCCCGTGTTTTCATCATTTCTTCTCAATCAGACCTTCCATAGCATCCTTTGCACTTTTCATGGGACTTCCGTCGAATCCAGGGCACTGTCTGCATCAGGAAGATTCTGCCGCATTCATAGATCCATCGTATTGAACAGTTCGTCCTGCTTTCCTCGAATGAGATGCAATCCCAGATTCCGCAAACTGTCTGTGGTCGCTCTCATGGCGAAATGGCTGTTCGTCAGCTGCATCCGCATTCTAGTGAGGTTCCCGTGCGGTTTTACTGCAGGAAATCAAATCCTCCTGTAGTGCTTGATATCCCGGAAATGCTGTCTTCCAACACAGAGAGAGACTGTCCTGCCCTGTAGAAAGGTTTCTCGCGTGCATGGGAAGATAAAGACTGTAAAGCAGGCTCAAGGCTCTCGTAGAAGTCTCTGTGCTTTTCTTTCGTCCCGCTTCGTCGCTATGGCAAGACCGCATAGCCGTTGCTAAGCCGCATCACCGTATCATGCAAAAGGGTTCGCAAAGCTGATTGATTTAGTAGACTGAGATCTACCTGCGTGTGGTTTTCCTTGTGACTGTTCCATCATACCGTTCAAAGGCTTCTATCGTTTTCTCTCCGCCTTTTCCAAGTCGGCACCGTCCGAGACATCCCACGGATTCCTACGATTGCATTTTCCAAATCCGACAAACTGTTCTCCAGACGATTTACACTGTCTTTACCTCTCGAGATATCCCTTCGTATTTCTTGCACGTCCTTCCCACCTTTCCCATTTCCGGAGAGTTAACGCTTTCTGTAAGTCGGTCTAAAGCTGCATAAGATCGATCTCTCCGCCTGATAGGCTTTTCCTCTTCAGAAGTTTTGAAGACCGTTTGCTTCCTTTAAACTGTTCTGCACGAGCGAAGCGACTGCTGTGACTCATCGAGACTGTTTAAGGCATCTCCGGTATCCTTTAAGGCAAGATAGAATCTTCCATATCCGATTTTGCATTTTGTAACCTTAATCCGATCCACTGTGCAGAACGAAGATCATCTGAAACTGCAACTGTCAATTAGCATTGCTTCCCACTTGATGGTAAAGGCATCCTTCTCCGGGAAGCAATACAATAGACTTCCTTCTTCTCCCCAAGGCTCACCACTCGCCTCCTCCGCTTTGAGAGCAGAATATCTCCATGGTAAAGTTTTGTTCCTACAGATTAAAACGCCATAGTTTTTCTTCGCCGCATACCCCTGTGCATTCGGATTCTCTTGAACCTACATGAACCGAACCAGCCCTTTCTCCCCGGCGAGTACGGAGGGATCGACCAATCGTTCAGTTCATGGCGCGAAATTGCACATCTCACGGAAGAATGCCAGCGGGTTCTTTCGTTTCCTCAATAAATAAGCTCCGGCGCACCGTTTGAAAATGAAAGACGGACGGTCGCCGCCTGCTTCCGCATCCACACCGTTACTAAATTCTGATTTTCGCATATGTCCTGTGGTCCGTACGCTCTTGCCCTCTCGCCTCATACTGCCGTGTACAATCGGAGCTCTCTCTCCATTCCTCCAACGCAATTTAAAGCATAATAGGTTGCATGATAGTGTTATTTTCTGAAATGGTGGTAAAGGGTAAGAGAACCTTCCGTCAGAGCGAGACAAAGGCAAGAAGACTTCTTCCTCTGTGTTGACAGTTTCCTGCTGGGCTCTTTTTTTTGGTAATCTGTCCTCCATCTATTCCAGAATATTTTCTTTTCTTCTATCCATTGGTTCTTCTCCATCGAATCCTCCTATTCCACATCAGAAATGCAATTCCATATTATACAGCCTTTACAAAATGATATGGACAACGATAGGATTGTGGTGTAAATCCAAAAAGAGATGGACAAATGATAGAGATTTTGTAAACCAAAAAAAGAAAAAAAGAAGGGTATCATGCTAGTTTCACAGACCTCTTCTACACGAAAATAAAGACAAAAAGAATGGAAGCAATTCAAACCGGTCTGTACCCAACTGTTTCTTTTCAAACATAAAATCTATTGCCCTTGTTCTCTTCCTGCTGTCAATTGCCTGAGCAGCTTCCATCTTCTGCTTTAAAAGGCTTCTCTTTCCTTTCTACCTTGCTTGAAAGTCCCAACATATTCTCTCTAAGCACCTGAAATAAATTTCTGAACTGGTCGGAGCCTTCCCCAGACCCGCAATACAACAGGATTTGTCGCACACAGGCTTCCGTCTTCGACGCGCCACTCTTCTGTCCGGAAGGAGGTGGAACTTCACCGAGCTGACCGCCTTTCTTAATAAACGATTATGAATCCTCTATCCTCACTTTCGCCATTAACTGAACATTTCCGCCTTCTTCCTTCCGGTAAATCAAAGGATGTACTGTCGGTTCTTCGTCATGATATAGGCAACCCTTGCAGACTTTATCACCGATCATACCGGTTTTCTGACGTACACTTATCGACCTGTATCACCCTTCTGCCGCGAAAGAACCATGCTGCAAAAAGCACATTAGAAACAGTAAGGATATCAAAACTTCGAAACATAACACTCCCTTTATCGTCTTGCGAGCGCGACACCCTCCTCCAAGAAGGAAAGGATTACGTCACACGTTTTTCCTCTCGATAAAAATGGAGCTAAATTTTAGCTCCAAAATTATAGTATCGGCTCAGACATCGTGAAGAAAACTAAAAGCCCAAAGGAATTGTAAAAATCTGTAAGAACCCGCTACAGTTTTATAGTTCATCTATTTGACCTTCACGAATTCTTCTTTCCTCTTTTGCAATAAAGGTTCGTTAGAGCTCTTCCGGGAGAAAAATCGACCATCCGTCACCTTTTCTCCGGCAAGCTGACACCGCCTTGCTGCACATTCTTCTGCTCGCCCTTCGAGGGCAAGTCCGAAAGAACAGAAGGGTTAAGACACGATGTCGTCCTTATATTCCGCCTGGAAAGTGAAAGCATACATTTGCCAGCGCCTCCTCCCGCAAAAGCGCCGCTTCTTCCGCCTTCTTCGTTTCTTCCGGTCCTGTGACAAGCCTGTCAGATGGAAAGCTCAGAACTCTCTTTGGCTTTATTCAGCTCCATGCGCCTCCCAGCCGTCTCTCCGAATCTCTCCATAGGATAAAAAGTAAGGAGGCGCAAGCATCGACTTCCCAGATCGTCTACATTCAGTACTGGTAAAATTCATAAGTCTCTCCGATCCACTGGCCCGCCCGCAGTCTTCCCTTCATCTTCTTGCCATCCTTATTGGTCATCAGAAGGGTAATCGTCAACACCTGCGCATTTTTCCGAGCTTCTTCCGAATCAACCCCGGTCTCCGCAAGCATATTGTCTACCGATCGGGTTCTGCCAAATTCCAGATTACACCCGTAGTCCTGATACAGACGGTGGTGTAAAATCGTAGCCCGCATCAGCATATAAGGCAGTACCAGGAACGAAAGCCCGCCCATGACGATTGACGTAGCAGCGGCACGGAGCATCTCATTTGATGGTAACAGGGGCCGACATCCCGTAAGAAGTCCATCGACGTAGGTTTCGACAGTCTCATTGTTCACTATGATGGCTTTTTCCTTCAGAAAAGTCAAAACGGCTCATCTGCTTCTAAAGCAGGCAATATTGTGGTCAATATCCGAACGGAAAGCACCTTCCGAAGGTCTGTTCTCCTGGCGGTCTCCAATCATACCGGTTCCGCCACCCATGCGCAATCGGTCGGTTTCACATCTGCAACCTTTCATCAGACACAGCGCCATAAAGTGTCCAACATGAAGAGAATCCAGTAGGGTCAAAGCCGATATAAAAACTGTTTTCCGTGATTCAATTAAATCACGCACTTGTTCCTCGTCCAACCTGGGCAATCAGGCTTTTCCTGTAAGTCTTGGTAAATCCCTCATTTTCATCTCTCTAATACTTGTCTGTGATTGATACTGTAACGGTAGAAATCGACGAAGGTATTCCCAGTTCGATGGTATCGGTAATCGATTTCGAGAATATGCTCTTCCACTCGCCGAACTCTTCCAGCAGTAGGATTCTACCATTAAGCCTTTACAAAATGGAGCAAGCTCTTCCGAATACTTCTGTCATGCATTACCTCGTGGTAATCCAGTTGCCCTTGTATTTTTTTCCTGAATTATAATGATTGGCATCCACCACCACTGCCGGATGGGGAAATATCTCTCTTCCTCATAGAGAGAATGAAGGAGTTTTAAGTCCTCATAGTGATAATTCACACCATCTGTCCATGCTTATTTTGCGAGCCGCGCATAATGGCATGGGCATAGGATTCCTGCTGGACCGACTTCCCACTCCTGGAAAGATAAAATCATGCCTGAATTCAGCATCACGCCGAGATCCCCGGAAGTCGGGTTTTTCATGCCAACTGGCACATCAACCTCGATGCGACAAGCTGGTGCTGATTCTCCACAGAGCGGGCACCGACCGCCACATAACTCATCATATCGTGGAGAGAGGAGAGATTATCCGGATAATAACATCTCATCCGCTGTACTAAGCTGGTTTCTTCCAGAACTCTCCCAGTAGATTCCGAATGCAGATTCCTCTGGGTTCGCATTCTTCTCCGGATCCGGTTGATGTAGCATTCCTTGCGCCTTCCAGTCGTCCTAGGTTTGCTTGGTATAGACTTCGGAACAATAAAATCTGATCCGCGACATCCTGCTAATTCTTTGCTGATGGCAATATTCCAGAACTGGATCCTCATGAAATTGCGGATAGGGGGCCGATAACAAGAAGAAATTTCATTTCTCCGGCGAAAAATCGCTTTGATTTCCTCATCCCTTCCGCCTTCCTTTTGCTTTAGTGCCTCCGTAGCGGATATGCTCCCACCCCGTCCTGTAGACGGCAATCTATGCAAATACCGAATCCCCATAACTGCTCCTTCCTTCTTTCTCACGAGTACTGAACACGATATCCCGTTAACCCGCTAACGAAAGTTAAGAAATTAGTGTTATGCCGCTTTTCCCATCCACCGTCGGTCTGATATAGACCTTTCCTGTAAGACGATCTTCAGT
>BNJU01001770.1_pt1 | contig 87943 bp, 120 predicted proteins | sample 8539281 | NCBI WGS metagenome assembly BNJU01 (sample SAMD00202456, study PRJDB9452) | human saliva metagenome | isolation source: human saliva | place: Japan
AAATCTGATTCGGATCCACTTCGTTGAGAAACTGGCCACCCTGATCCAGGATATACTCTGTATGAAAGTTAAGCAAGACCTTAAAATTCAACTGAGTCTGGGCACGAGATGGGAAGGCGAGCTGGCCGTTTTGATCCACATAGACCTTATTGTGAAGACGAGCCGCCGCATAGGCATCGATCTTAATTCCTTTTGTCTCCTGTAAGTAAGCTTGTAGCGCTTCTTCATCAGTCTGTCCAGTTTTGGCATAATGCTCCCGAATCCACTGGGCCTGGTAGGCAGAGAGCAGATAGCGGAACTGGTGGATCTGGCGTTTTAAGAGCTGGTCTCCCTCTTTGCTAGCTAACGGATCCTGAGCAAAAGCTACTTGGACCACTCTTGAAAACGAGGACCAAAAAGGTGAATGAGGGGGGCAATCTGACCAGAACCGCTTCAGTAAGAAGGCAGTCTCCTCACAGCTCCCCGATAAATCACGTGGCATGAGACAAAGATGCATGACCCCTTTTAAAAGGGCCTGGGCACGGCCTTCCGTCAACCCTTGCAGTTCTCTCTGCCACATCTCTTGGAAAAGAGGGCTGGCAAAGACAAAGACAGAGCGGTAACAAGCTCGCCTTCTTGCTTCATCTTCGCAAGACTGCAATCGGTTTTCAAAGTGGCTGAGACCTCTGGTCGTCCAACCCAGTTTTTCCAATTCCTGTCCTTGCATCTGCCCCCTCCTTTCCATGTTACTCTTGGTTTATGCTTCTATACTATCATCTTTCGCCCTCCTAGACAATTCCTATCCACTGACCAAGCCATTTCGCGCTTTTTTTGATATACTAGAAGGAGCGAAGAAAAGAGGACCCTATGACACCAAATAAAGAAGATTACCTCAAGTGCATCTATGAAATCGGCACGCAACATGAAAAAATTAGTAACAAAGAGATTGCGGCCCGGATGCAGGTTTCGCCTCCAGCTGTGACTGAGATGGTCAAGCGCATGATCTCGGAGAATCTCCTCATCAAGGACAAGACCCACGGCTATCTGCTCACCGAGCTCGGCCTTCAAACGGTTTCCGATCTCTTTCGCAAGCACCGCTTGATTGAAGTGTTCTTGCTCAAAAAACTGGGCTATACAACTGAAGAAGTCCATGAAGAGGCTGAGGTGCTCGAGCATACTGTCTCCGACCGCTTTATCGATAAACTTAACCAGATGTTAGACACTCCTAAGACCTGCCCCCACGGAGGAACTATTCCCCAAAAAGGTCAACTTCTCATCGAAGCTTACCAGAACCGTTTGAGCGATGTCAGCGAACCAGGAACCTATCGTTTGCGAAGAGTTCAGGACAGCTTTGAATTGCTGAATTTTTTGGACCAGATCCAGCTGACTATTGGAGATGACATTCTCTTCAAAGGCTATGACGATTACACCGCCCTCTATCAGCTCCAAATCAAAGACCAAGACATCCAGATCAATCATCTGATTGCCCAACAACTTTACATAGAAAAACATGCCCTTTAATCAAGGGCATGTTTTTCTATGGATTTTTCGTATCGAGGATGATAGTCACTGGGCCATCATTAATGAGTTCGATTGCCATATCTGCAGCGAAGATCCCTCGTTTGACAGGGACTTCCTTTTCTAACAAATCATTGAAATCATCGTAGAGCTGGCTGGCCATCTCTGGATTGGCTGCCCCAATAAAGGCTGGACGATTGCCTTTTTTTGTCTGGGCAAAGAGGGTAAACTGCGAAACAGATAGGATTTCCCCTTGAATATCCTTAACAGATAAGTTCATCTTCCCTTCTTCATCCGAGAAAATTCGCATTTGCGTGACCTTTCGTACTGCGTATTCCAGGTCCTTTTGGTCATCATCCGGACCCACTCCCACCAAGAGAAGAAGTCCTTCTTGAATCTGACTATAAACTTGACCGTCAATAGAAACCGAGGCCCTTTTGACCCGTTGAATTACTAATTTCATCTTATTATCCTATTTTAACAATCTATTGAGCATTCACTGCTACCTTCAAAGAAAATCGACATCAGACAAGGCAGCGAGACGAAGACAGTACTGAAGTACGGCAAGGCGAGCTACCAAGCAATAAAAGAGTTCTGACCACGCTTCTCAATCTTCAAAGAAAATCGACATCAGACAAGGCAGTGAGACGCAGGCATAACTGTAGTTAGGCCAGTCGAAACTAACGCAGTATGAAGTCGATTTTCGCAGAAGATTAGCCGTTGGTACGCTTAACAGAGTACACCTCCGGCACACTCTTAATCTTATCCACAACCGTTGTCAACATAGACAGGTTTGGAATCCCGAAGGAAATGTGGATATTGGCAAATTTCATATCTTTGGTTGGTTGGGCATTGACAGTTGAGATCATCTTAGCCGTATTAGAGAGGACTTGAAGGACATCATTGAGAAGGCCTGCACGGTTGAGGCCGTAGATATCGATATGGGCGATGTAATCCTTGGTCGTGTTATTGTCTTCCCACTCGACGTCGATCAAGCGTTGCTCGTAGTTGTCTTGGGCCCGCAGATTCATACAGTCTTGACGGTGAATGGCAACCCCACGTCCTTTGGTAATGTAACCGACAATTGTATCTCCTGGGACGGGATTGCAACACTTAGCAATCCGGATCAAGAGACCAGAAGCCCCTTGGATGACCACGCCACCTTCATGGCGGACCTTGAGGGTGTCTTTTTTGTTTTCAACCTTGACTTCGCCGCCTTTGACCAGCTCCTCAGCTTCTGCACGCGCCTTAGCCTTTTCCTCTTCTCGACGCTCTTCCTCCGTCAAACGATTAAAGACAGAGATGGCTCCGATTTCTCCAAAACCGATGGCCGCAAACAAGGCCTCTTCGGTCTTGTAGCTGGTCTTTTGCAAGACCTTGTCCATGTGCTTCTTATCCATGAACTTGTTGGCAATCATATCATGCTCATGGAATTGGGCCATGAGCAACTCTCGTCCACGGTTGATCGAGAGTTCCTTGTCTTGGTTCTTAAAGAATTGGCGGATCTTATTGCGGGCCTTGCTGGTCTTGACGATATTGAGCCAGTCACGACTTGGTCCAAATGAATTTGGATTGGTGATGATTTCAACCTGGTCACCCGTTTTCAGCTTGGTAGTCAAAGGAACCATACGGCCATTAACCTTGGCACCAGTCGCTTTTTCCCCGATCTTGGTATGAATCTCATAGGCAAAGTCAATCGGTCCAGAATCCTTTGGAAGAGAACGAACCGCTCCATCTGGGGTAAAGACATAAATCTCTTCGGCTAGATAGTTTTCTTTGACAGTATCGACAAATTCCTTGGCATCATCCGCCTGGTCTTGGAGTTCCATCATCTCCTTGATCCAGTTCATCCCAATAGCCGATTCTTTGCTGTTGACTTGGCCCTTAATCCCTTTCTTATAAGCCCAGTGTGCCGCAACCCCGTACTCAGCAACCTCGTGCATTTCCTTAGTACGGATCTGGAACTCAATAGGACCTTTGGGTCCGTAGACAGTGGTATGAATAGACTGGTAACCATTGGCCTTGCGGTTGGCGATGTAGTCCTTGAAACGGCCTGGCATGGGCTTCCAGAGTTCGTGGATATAGCCCAGCATAGCATAGACATCGCTCGGTGATTCCAGGATACAGCGAATGGCAATCAAATCATAGATTTCATCAAAGCGCTTCTTCTTATCCTGCATCTTGCGGTAGATGGAGTAGATATGCTTAGGACGACCATAGATTTTCCCATAGAGGTGGCGTTCTGCCGCATAGGACTCGATCTTTTGGACAACTTCTTCTACCAAGGCTTCCCGCTCGCGACGCTTCTCCTTCATCATATGGGAAATTTTGTAGAACTCGACTTCGTTCAGATAACGGAAGGATAGATCTTCCAATTCCCACTTGACGCTGGAAATCCCGAGACGGTGGGCTAGTGGTGCATAGATTTCCATGGTTTCCTGGGAAATCCGTTCTTGCTTGTCCTTGCGTAAATGCTTCAAAGTCCGCATGTTGTGCAAGCGGTCTGCTAGCTTGACCAAGATGACACGGATGTCCTGAGACATGGCCATGAGCATCTTGCGGTGGTTCTCTGCTAGCTGCTCTTCATGGGACTTGTATTTGACCTTCCCGAGCTTGGTCACTCCATCAACAATCACTCGGACATCGTGTCCAAATTCGCGTTCTAAATCATCTAGGGTCGCGTCTGTATCCTCGACAACGTCGTGCAAAAAACCACAGGCAACCGTCACAGCATCCAACTTCAATTTTGCCAAAATGCCGGCAACTTGAATAGGGTGGATGATATAGGGTTCACCTGATTTACGGAATTGCCCACTATGGCAGTCGACTGCATAAAGGAGAGCTTTTTCTACAAATGCAACATCCTCTCCCGACAAGTATTTTTTGGTAAGGGCAATAACCTGGCCCCCTGTTAAAGGTTCTTCTTTCGGCATCTAGTTTTCTCCACTTTCTTGCCTTCTATTCTATCACTTTTTAGCTCTATATGAAAAACTAGTCCGATTGACTTTCATGCTATTTGAAGAGCTTTCCAGCACTATCAGCCAGAAATCCCGAACGTAGGCTCCCTTTTTTTATACAAATACTCCATTTTTTTATAAAAAAATTCATTAATTTGTAATATATAAAAAAATAAGAAAACGAATAAATTCTGAATAAAACAAGATATAAAAAGAAAACGCGTGAAGATCTACCTTCACGCGTTTTTCATTAATTCTGTGACAACACTCACTGCGCTAAGGGCATAGAGTGGGGCGGTTTCTGCACGGAGAATCCGAGGGCCAAGGCCTGCAAGGACAGCTCCCTTGGCTTCAAAACTTTCGATTTCCACAGGTGAGAGACCACCTTCTGGACCAAAGATAAAGAGAACCTTGCTCCCTTTTTAAGACCACTTACAGCTTGTACAAGAGCAGCGCTTTCGCCTTCTTTGGCCGACTCTTCATAGGCCACCACGATGCGGTCAAACTGGTCGAGTTGGGCTAGAAAGTCTGCCTTTTTCTCAAAAAGGGTAATGCTCGGGACATGATTCCGCTTGCTTTGCTCTGCTGCTCCAAGGGCGATTTTTTCTAGTTTTTCAACCTTTTTGACCAATTTCTTGCCATCCCACTTGGCAACTGACCAATCGGCAGGAAAGGCCCAAATTTGACTAGCACCCAGTTCCGTCACCTTTTGAGTGATAAACTCGAGTTTATCTCCCTTGGGAAAGCCTGATGCGATGGTCACTTGGACTGGCAGTTCCACATTGTCAGCTAATTCTTTGATTAGCTCCAACTGACGAGCCTCCACATTGACCACGCGCGCCAAACGCTTGATCCCATCATCAAAGACTAGGGTCACCTGGTCATCTTCTTTCAAGCGCATGACCTGAAACATGTGCTTGCTTGTTTCCTTATCCTCAATCGTGACAGGTGAGCTAGCCAAACCTTTTACAAAATACTGTTGCATGCTAGCCTCCAATCACACCAGAGATATCCTTAGTTTTTTTGAAGATACAGGCGTTCCACTCACCTTGGATCATGTGGGTTTCAAGGAAAAATCCAGCTGACTCAGCCGACTCACGGACCATGTCCCACTTGTCCTTTAATAATCCCACTCATGATGAGATAGCCTTCATCCTTGACCAAGCGATAAGCATCATCCGTCAGATGAATGAGGATATCCGCCAAGATATTGGCCACGATGACATCTGCCTCAATCTCCACGCCCTTGAGCAAATCGCCTGGCGCCACATGGATATTTTCCATGCCAGAGTTGAGTTCAATATTCTCCTGAGCAACGCGAACTGCCACATCATCCAAGTCATAGGCGAAGATTTCCTTGGCACCTAGAAGTGAGCTAGCAATGGAAAGCACTCCTGAACCTGTCCCCACATCTAGGACCGTTTCGCCACCACGAAGGACCTGCTCCAAGGCAAAAAGACTCATCTTGGTCGTCGGGTGGGTTCCTGTTCCAAAGGCCATACCAGGATCCAGCTTGATAATCTTTTCTCCCGCAGTCGCCTCATAGTCCGTCCATGATGGCACAATGGTCAAGTCATGAGTGATGCGAGCTGGTTCATAGTATTTCTTCCAGTTGTCGGCCCAATCTTCCTCAGCCAAGGCAGTCGTGCCAATCTTGATTTCTCCTAAGTCCATAAAGTCGGTCAATTCTGCTAAGCGAGCCTGCAAGTCAGCCTCAACCACTGCTACATCAACCGTATCCGGATAGTAGGCTGTCACCACGATTTCTTCTTGTTGCTCGACCTCAGGGAAAATCTCACCGAAGCGATCGACGTTGCCCACATAGTCCATACTGTCTTCGATTGCAACACCTTGCGCACCCAGCTCAATCAAGAGATTAGAGACCAACTCCTCTCCCTCACGCTTGACTGTAACTTTTAACTCTTGCCATGTTTCCATCATTAAGATACCAAGCCCGTAAAACACAAAGCCAAAATAGGAAACTCTCTGAAGACGTTTGTGTCTAAGAGAAGTTTATCTTTTTGGCACCGTGTTTAGGGCGGGTTCAGTTTAGAAATTTAACCGAACCATCCTTTCTATTTCTCTATCAATTTTTTCATGTAGACCATATCCATGCCTTCTTTTTCAGGCTCGATATGAGTTTGATGGTAGCCATTCTTCTCGTAGAACGCGACCATGCCTGCATCCTGTAACACCGTACACAAATCCCATTGTCTAATGGTTGACAATTCCTCTTCTAGCAATCTCAGTCCCTCAGAACCATACCCTTTTCCTTGATACTGGGGCAAAATCGCTGCCGTTCCCAACCAAGCTTTCGTTAACTCGGCATTGGTCTGAACTCGTAAAAATCCGATGTTTTCTTCATCTTCTTTTACAAAGTAGTAATAGCTATTGGGACGTTCGACTAGTTTCCATTTGATTCGTTCGCGGTCCTCGAGATAAGGGTCATATTCATCATGGTATTTTTCATAAACAGCCTTAAAGCTAGCTCTCTGAATTGCAATAATAGTTTCTAAATCCTCTGCTCCCGCTCGAACAAGTGTTATCATAAACCTTCCTCCAAATAATCCCTCAATCTCCCCTGTAGCTGAGGCACTGCCTGTTTAGACTTCAAAAATTCCTCAATAGGCATCAGTTTATAGGCCTGTCCTTCATTCCCAAAGGTAATATTGTCAAATTGTTCTTGTCTTAGCTGACCAACCATAAAGACCGATTGCTTGTCTTTAAAGATTACGCTAGGATAAATCTTGCTCCAAAGCAGACAGTCTTCATCTAAATGAATTCCCAATTCCTCATAAACTTCACGCGCTGCGCACTCGAAAGGGCTTTCGTTTCCTTCACGACCACCACCTGGCAACTCCCACATGTTGGGACAAGGGATATCGTCCTTGTCATCACGTAAGATAGTCAAGACCTTATCCCCACAAATCAAGGCAATCTTGCAACCTTGGAAATCCATTCTGCTATCCAATAATTCCATGATATTTACTCTTTTCTATGATAACAATTACTCTCTAGGAAAATACGAGCTAGCTTTCTTCGATTACTTTTTGGCACTCTGCATCCCAGTGTGCTTGCCATCTGCCATGTTTTTTAGCAAAATAAACCGTAAACTCATCATTTACATAATCTGCAACATAGCGAAGATTAGGCGGGTTTTCCTCAAAACTTAATATCCAAGGATGGAAGTAAAAGGTTTTCTCCCACCTCTTCTGAGTATAGCCTAGATCCTTAGCATACTGAGGGATGGGTTGTTGCAACTCGCTTTCCAAATGGGACTGAATGGCATTATCAATACTATTTAAACGAGCTAATAGTTGCTGAAACTGGTCTTCCTCCTCAATTTTGAAAGCACCTATGAACTCAAATTCTGCAAAGTCTATAGAAAATTCAAATAATGTGATTTTACCATCCTCAACATAGTGCCCATCTTCATCAACACAACAACGAGTTCCTGACTTCAATACTCGCTCAAAATCTAAATCCGCAAAGCGATTGCGGGGAAGGATCGACTCACGTTCTTGAGATTTTTGGGATTTTTTACTAAATAACCGCTTAAATTTCTGAAGCATCGGACAGCTCCCTTTCCTATTTCTCAGCTCACCTGAGTCTCTTCTTCCTGTATGGCTTGTTCCAACTCATCTAACCACTGCTGGTAATAAGCTTTCTCATCCCGCAGCATGAGGCTCACATCCATCTTCTGTCTGGCAAGCTTGACCGCCTTGTGTGTCTGGGCCAAATCCTTCTTGACCTTAAATTGATACCAGGCTTGGACCGCCTGTATATTGGTCAATTTCATCGACAAAAAAGACTTGACTCGTCGAATGGTCGCGTATTCCTCTGCTTTCTCATGATCACCTTCCAACAAGGCGATATGCAGTAGGGACAACTGGGCGGCCGTTTGAATCATCGGATTATCTGTCCTCTTCAGTAAAGCCTGAAAGTGCTCCTTAGCCGCCTCTCGATCGCCCTCTAGGATCAAGACTTCTCCCTGAAGGGCTAAGGCACCCTCCACAAAGCCTCCTCGCGCCTCCTCAGGGACAGGCCCAACAAAGTCTTTTAGGTCGTAGTCTTCTGGCGCTAGCAGGGTCTGAGCAGAATGGCGCAGTCCTAGATAAGCATAGGTTACATTTTCAGGATGGCGCATCAATTCTAACATTTTGGCTCCATCTGTAATCCCAAGGGGGAGAACATTGGCCAAAATGAAGGAGAGATTGAGACAAATCCAAGTGCCTGCAAAATACCAACTCTGTGTCAGAACTCCAAAGAGGATGGATAAGATGAGTAAGGTCAAATGAACCAATATCCCACCTGAAAGCATCAAGACCATTCGTTGGTCACTTTCATCCTCTTTTAGTCCAATATACTGGGCACCGACATTTTTCAGAATTGCCGTGCGACTAAGACGAAACTTTCCTGCTTTTTTAGTCAGGAGGAAACTTCCCAAGCCTAAAGCGACGAGGCGATAACCCGTCAGATAGCCACAGAAAGCATGCCCCAGTTCATGAAGAATGAAAATGAGATACATGCTACCGAAAGTGAAGAGATAGCCCGGTACAAAAACCAGTTGAAAGCCTAAATCCGTAAAGGCGATCGTCCCCAAGACAAAAGCACCCATCAAGAGAAGAAAGGACAGGCCGTAAACCAGGTAGGTCCCAATTTTTTTCATTAACTCTCCCACTTGTTTCTAATATCTCGGATAAGGGTAAAAGGTGCTTTCTTCTAGACCAACCTTTCCTTCTTCAAAAACTTCTTGGTTCCAGACGATCTCAAAGCTCTCTGCTTCTTCGTCTGCTAAGAAATCCATGAGGTCATCCAAGGCCAGCTCGGCTGTATCCTTTAGGAAGGTCGCAAAATAAGCTAGAAACTCCCGAGACAAGCCTTTTTTCGGCTCATAAGGAATCGCCGTTAAATAGGCATCTTCTTCCACATGCGACTTGGCTGGATTGTAGAAGATGATGGCTTCTTCAAAGAAGATATCCTCGTCAGACTCCTCCCCCGACTCATCGACCAAGGCAACTCCTCCTGTGTTTTGCACTTCCAAGAGAAAAGCCACTTCTACCGCATGATTTTTCTTATCCCAATTGATCTCAAAGTCAAAGGGAAAGACCTTGTCCATTTCCTCTTCTAAAACATCCAAAAATCCATATTTAGACATCGTGTCCTCTTTCTAATTTCCCACTCTTAGAGCGGAATATGATACAATAGTTACTACAATCTTACCATAAAAACTGCCTCTTTTAAAGGAGACAAAGCTAGAAAGGAGACCCTCATGCCGGACAATCTCGCCCTGCGCATGCGCCCCAAAACCATTGACCAGGTCATCGGCCAAGACCACCTCATCGGGGAAGGGAAAATCATCCGCCGCATGGTGGAGGCCAACCGTCTCTCGTCCATGATTCTCTATGGTCCTCCAGGGATTGGCAAGACCAGTATTGCTTCTGCCATCGCAGGCACGACCAAGTATGCCTTTCGGACCTTCAATGCAACTGTCGACAGTAAAAAACGCCTGCAAGAGATTGCAGAGGAAGCTAAGTTTTCAGGTGGTCTAGTCCTGCTCTTGGACGAGATTCATCGCTTGGACAAGACCAAACAAGATTTCTCCTGCCTTTATTGGAGAGCGGTCTGGTCATCATGATCGGCGCTACAACCGAAAATCCTTTCTTTTCCGTGACGCCTGCCATTCGCAGTCGGGTGCAGATCTTTGAGCTGGAACCCTTGACCAATGAACAGGTCAAAGAGGCGATCCAGTTGGCACTGAGCGACCCTGAGCGGGGCTTTGACTTCCCTGTTACCCTCGATGAGGAAGCCTTGGATTTCATCGCCACTTCGACCAATGGAGACCTGCGTTCTGCCTATAATTCTCTCGATTTGGCTGTTCTCTCTACCAAGGAAGGGGAGGATGGCGTTCGCCACATCAGTCTCGACATCATGGAAAACAGCCTCCAGCGCAGCTATATCACCATGGACAAGGATGGAGACGGCCACTACGATGTCCTCTCTGCTCTGCAAAAGTCCATCCGCGGATCCGATGTCGATGCTAGTCTCCACTACGCCGCACGCTTGATTGAAGCGGGCGATCTCCCTAGCTTAGCCCGTCGCTTGACGGTCATTGCCTACGAAGATATCGGCCTGGCCAATCCAGATGCACAGATCCATACGGTGACAGCCCTTCAGGCAGCGGAGCGCATTGGCTTCCCCGAAGCCCGCATCCTCATCGCCAACATCGTCATTGACCTGGCACTTTCGCCTAAGTCCAACTCGGCCTACGTCGCCATGGACAAGGCCTTGTCTGACCTCCGGAAATCGGGCAATCTTCCTATCCCCCGCCATTTACGGGATGGCCACTATGCTGGAAGCAAGACCTTGGGAAATGCCCAAGACTACAAGTACCCTCACAATTATCCTGGCAATTGGGTCCAACAGGACTACCTACCAGACAAGCTTAAGGGGGCCTCTTATTTCACTCCCAATGAAAATGGCAAATACGAGCGAGCCCTAGGGGCGACAAAAGAGAAGATTGATCAACTCAAGAAAAGGTGATATCGGTTCCAAAAAATTGAGATTTTCCCTTGAAATTTTTTTGAAATATGGTATCATATACATATAGAAACGCTGTGGTGTACGACTTCACACTTAAGTGTTGACCGACTATTTTTTGTATTATTAGGGAAACAAAGGACTTCTAACAGCATGCAGGCCGTATCACGCGGAAGCAGCTTCAGTTAGAGCAAGTTGCCCACCTGCTTAATTGCGCGGGTTCAATACAAACCGTGAAGTTTCGGCACCAATACAGCTTTTTTTTGCCTCCTTAGCTCAGTTGGTAGAGCAGTAGACTCTTAATCTATGGGTCGCAGGTTCGAGCCCTGCAGGGGGCATCTAAATCAACAGGAAAAAAAGCCTTGATTTATAAGGCTTTTTTTGCTTGTCTATAACTGATTTGCCCCATCATTTGCCCCACATTTTTTTATGAGCAATCTTTCCAGATATCTCTAATTTGATTAAATTCTTCAAAAATTTTTCTCTTCTAAAAGTGTGTCCATATACTTCTACTAACATTGAAATATCTCTATGCCCTAGAATTTTTGCAATAACTCCAAGGTCAAATCCTTTGTGCCAGAGGTAGCTTCCATAGGTATGACGTGCTCCTTTTGTCGTGATAATTGGATAAATATCTAATTCATTTAAAAGAACACTCAAAGCTTTATTGACACTTGCAATATCTGGTACCAAGTGAATATATCCATAATGCTGAAAAATCATTTTATACCTATTCTTGATTCCTAGCTCTTTATTAGCCTTCTCCTGTTCAATTTTTAGGACTTGCAATATCTTAATACATTCTTCGTCTATCGGTACCATCCGAATAGACGTTTTGTTTTTTGGAGGGACAAATTTATGAGAAAGGGTATTAAACCTCCTATATGTTTTTAGCAGTCCTCTGTCAAAGTCAACTTCATTCCAAGTTAACGCCATTAACTCTCCAAACCTCATGCCTGTTTTTAATAGAAAATAGATGATATAAGGAACAATTGAACGTTGGTAATCAAATTTTTTCTTTACTGCTAAAAGTAAATCCAGATAGTCCTTTTCTGTATGTAAATATTTCTCTTCTGTCATCTGTTGTTCTTTGGATGAAAATAACTCGACATGTTGTGTAAAATCATCAATTAGAACTTTGTCGGCAATTGCCATTTGGATGCTCTGATGAATCCCAGTATTCAATCTACCAAGAAAATTTCTACCAACTGTTTGCCCATACTTATTCATAATTCTTTGGTAGTCACTCGCACGAATTTGAGTGACTTTTTTATTTCCAAATAATCTTTCAATTGTGTTTTTACGGAGAAGATATTTTCTCTTTGTCTCTTCCGACCTACTACTCGGAAGAATTTTTAGTTCAAGCCATTCTTGATACAGATCTACAAGAGAAATATCTCTAGAAATTCTTTTTCCTAAACGAAGTTCTTGCAGAATCGGTTCAGCTTCTGACTCTGCAAGTTTTTTTGTTTTAAAACCGCTATTATGAACAACAGTTTTTCCTTCGTTACGAATTTCATAGGTCCATAAATTACTATCTCCTCGCTTTCGATAACGAACACTTGCCATATTACGCCACCTCAGTTCCTAGAATCTCATTTACAACACTTTTTTTGGAACAACCATCAAACGTTTGCGATTATAAAATGTAGCCTCGTGAGACCGTGAATTCTCTTGCCTGATGAATGATATCATTTTGCTGTAAGGGCGATAAGCCCATTTCAATTAATTGCTTTGTTACTAGTTAAATTGTGTCCATAGTTATCCTCCTTATTTATTTTCTAAATTCAAACTCGCCTACAAGTAGTTGTAAATCTGCATTTAATTTAGGAGATTCTGTATTAATACTTCTTAGTTCTTCCTGAACAGTTCGTTTCTTCCAATAGTTTGCGGACTCTTGTTTCTTTTTGATGCTGTCTGATTTTTAAATTTGGAAAAGCCAATGATAACAGTTCAGGATTGTTGAAAGATAATTGTAATGCTCTTTGCTCCACTCGAATATGTTCTAGCTTATAGGTAAAATTATAAAGTCGATTCATAACATCTTGGACCATCTCCTCACCAATCGCTTTGGTTCTGATTTGGAATCTAGTCTCCACCAAAACGGATTTACAGCCAAATCTAGCTTCTCTTCGCTTGTGAGCAATGATTTCTTTATTTCTTATCATATAACCTAGCAGCACATTACTACCATAGAACCCAATAACATTCTAATTCACCCCTCTACTACTTAGAAGGCCCTTCCTGGGTAACACCACCTTTAATATGTTGCAAATTAACATTTCAGGCCTGTTGAAAATATCAAATGCCAAATCAAATCATGAGACAAACGTACTGTCAATGAATTCAATCAGCAAAGTACATTAATTGTCTCCATGCTGTTCAAATTCTTTTTTTAAAGTATTAGGATTGAAATCAATTCGAATCAATTGTTCCTCCATAGGTATAGGTGGATAATTGGAAAAATATAATGAACAGTCATACTCATTACAAAATCTTTAAATACATCATCTCGTACGTTATCATGTATTTCAAATGAATCAACTCTTGTACTTATTGCCTGTTTCAGATTCTTGAAAATTCGTCCTAGGGAACCAGTGTCTGTATCCCAGATAACCGTTAATCTATCAATACTGACATCTAACCTCTGTACTAATTCTCCTACATCACATCGTTCTTGAATGCTTCTTAAATCTTGTAAAGAAACCAACAAAATTGTCCCCCCTTCTTTTAGATTTTTTAGGTCTCAGAAACACCGTCAAATCAACGTTTGTTCGTTCCGTCGTTCTTTGGGCGTTGCCCTAAGTGTACCTTTTTGCTGGCTGTTAGAATAGCCAGCTTTTGCTTGACTAGAAATTGTCTGGACGGCAGTCTGCAGGACTTCGCCTGACTTCCCGTCAGGCTCGTCCCTTGTCCTTGTCCACACAATTTCTAGCTCCAAGGCTTCGAATAGTCATAAGTCATAGTCTCGTCCTCAACTTCCTCCTCACTCACTGTTCCTAAACTTATGAACTGTTTTTTATTGCTTATAACTTATTTTTTTAAGTTATAAATATATTTTATAAAAAATATTTGAGTTAGTCAACTAAAAACTTGATTTGTAAGTTTATAGGTGATAAAATAAGTTGAAAATAAAAATAGGAGTTTCCCATGACCTTTATTATTCAAAATTTTGGACCCAATTTGGCACGACTACGCATAGAAAAAGGAGTAAGCCAAACTCAACTAGCTGAAGATTTAGGAATCGGTAAACAGTCCATCTCTGATTACGAAAAACAAAAAAGCTATCCTACCTTTGCAAATTTGGATAAGATAGCAGAATATTTTAATGCAACTCCAACCCAACTCTTTGGAACGAGTAAAGAGATTGAGTTAGAAAAGAGTGTTCTTGAATCTAATGAATACTCTGATAAAGTAAGTGAAATCTTAAAAGCTGTCAAATATATCGAGCATTTCCTACATACTGATGGACAGTACTTAGAGGATTTACTTTACCTAACAAGAGGCAACCAACTATACACAGAAGATGGAAAAGAGTTGTATATCGACCCAACTTCTCAGAAAAGAACACTTCATACCCAATATGAACCTGGTTTTATTGAAGCAAGAGAAAAATCTCCACTAGAACTCTTAATTGAAAATAAGGAGCTATTAGATTAAATAAAAAAAGCGAGGATATCCTCGCTTTTCTATTGTAAAATCTTATTCTTCATTATCAATCATCAAACACTCCGCCTGTGAGTTGGTACATAAGGTAGATGTGCTCTAAGACTTTGACTTTATCCATATGACCCACATCTTTAAAGCCTCCCAAGGCTAGTAAAGGAACAAAACCGAAACATTGGTTATAAGACAAGGGACCATGTTTTAACACAGCCTGTCTATATAAATCCAATTCAAAGTTATCAGTCACATATGAGTTATCTAAATACTGAAGAAAATATTTCAGGCTCTTAATAATAATGTCGCAGTCTTGAATATTGTATTTTTACAATACCAACAAATTCATTCTCTTCCCATGTAATAATATCTCCAAAAAGCTGTTACGAACAGCGGAAAAAGAAGTAAGGAACTATTCATAATAATAGCCGTAGCAAATCTTTGCATTTTTGTCTTATCTTTTTTAAGATAGTACTATTAAAAAAAGATAAGGTGAAAATCATGGAAACATATACACTTGCAAATGGGGTTACTATTCCTAAAATTGGTTTTGGAACTTGGCAAATTGCTGAAGGCGAAGAAGCCTATAACAGCGTTAGCTTCGCACTTAAGGCTGGTTACACACATATTGATACCGCACAAATTTACGGTAACGAGGTTTCTGTAGGTAAGGCGATTGCTGATAGTAATTTGGCACGTGAGGATATTTTCCTAACTACCAAACTTTGGAATGATAAGCACGATTACGAGTTTGCTAAGACTTCTATCGATGAGTCTCTCGAAAGACTTGGTGTGGATTATTTGGATCTTTTGCTTATCCATTGGCCTAATCCAAAGGCACTTCGTGAGAATGATGCTTGGAAGGCTGGCAATGCGGGTGCATGGAAGGCTATGGAAGAAGCCTACAAAGAAGGTAAGGTGCGTGCTATCGGTGTGTCAAACTTTATGCAACATCACCTAGAAGCTCTTTTTGAAACAGCTAAAATTGTTCCACATGTCAATCAAATCCTCTTGGCTCCAGGTTGTGACCAAGAAGACTTAGTTGACTATTGCCAAGAGCGCGATATCCTTCTTGAAGCCTATAGTCCACTAGGTACAGGTAGCATTTTTGGAAATGAAGATGTTGAAGCAGTGGCTGAACGTAACGGTAAATCTGTGGCACAAGTTGCTCTGCGTTGGAGCCTCCAAAAAGGTTTCTTGCCACTTCCTAAGTCTGTGACACCTAAAAATGTAAAAGATAACTTGGATATCTTCGACTTCGACTTATCAGAGGAAGATATGGCAGTCTTGGATAAGATTCAAGGCACCAAAACTCAGAATGATCCTGACACAGTTAATTTTTAATAGGATTTTAAGCAACTCGTCAGGGTTGCTTTTTAGCGTGTTTCTTTAGATTTGCTATGATGAAACTATCATTTTTTATTTATAGATGGGAGTTACGTAATGGAGTCTCGAAATCTTTTGCTTCAGAATACACGTACTTCATTATCAATCACCAAACACTCCGCCTGTAAGCTGGTACGTGAGGTAAATGTGCTCCAAGGTTTTGACAATTCGCGTCACATGAAGTTATTTAAGCATATCCTTTTCTCTCATTACCATTTTCTGTTATAATAAATCGTACTTCTAGAATGGAAAGGACTTGAGATGACAACTCTTGTTAAACATAAACGTGTAAATTATTCAGAACTTTTTTATGATCTAGTTTTTGTTTTTGCGATTTCAAAAGTAACTGCTTTAATTCACCATCTTCATAACGGTATTTTGACTTGGAATTCTTTGCTTGATTTTTTCATGTCTGTCTTGCTTCTCATCAATGCCTGGATGATTCAAACCGTTTATACCAATCGCTATGGAAAGAACTCTGTATTTAACATGGTAATCATGTTTATCAATATGGGACTTTTACTCTTTATATCCAATTTGATTAAAGATGATTGGCAACAATATTTTCATTATGTCTGTTGGGCTATTGGTACATTAACCCTTACCTTATTTTTTCAATATTTGGTTGAGTTTTTTAAAAAATCAACCGATAATGTTCATAGGGAAAGTATCAAAGGTTTTCTATGGATAACAGGTCTACGAAGTTTAGAAATCTATCTAGCAGCTCTTCTTCCTATTTACATTGGAGTCTATATCCTTTATGCTAGTATTCTGCTAACATTTATTACGCCAATTACCTCGATTAGTAAAGATGATCATTTCCAGATAGTTCTCCCCCATTTAATCGAGCGCATCTCCCTTCTTGTCATTATTACGTTTGGAGAGATGATTATGGGGCTAGTTAACTTCTTTACAATCGAGAATTTCTCGATTTATTCGGTTCTTTATTTCATTATTATGCTTTCTCTGTTCTTGTTTTATTTTGTTCAATTCGACCATGCTATTGATGAAGAATCTAATCAAAAGGGACTATTTCTAATTTACAGTCACTATCCTATTTTCATTGGACTTCTTATGATGACCGTTTCGATGAGTTTTCTTCTGAATCCTGAAACTAATCTTCTCTTTGCAACCAGCTTCTTTTATATCGGAATTGGCCTCTTCCAAGCTGCTGTCCTAGCAAATGGGCCCTATAACAAACACTATCTTCGCTATTCGAAAAGTTACTACTGTGTCCAAGCTACACTCTATCTGGCTGCCTTGATTCTCTCTTTAATCTTTGCTTCTAATCCTATAATAGTAGTAAGTATTACAACCATTTTAGCTCTAGCTATAGCTATTCATTCTATTTATTTTTATATGACACAGACTAAAAAACATTCCACACCTTACTGGGAGTTGTTTTAATGAGTTTATAGCATTAAAAAAGCCTTGGTTTCCAAGGCTTTATTTGATATCAATCACCGAACACGAAAATGTTTAACTTACAGAACTGCTAGTGAAGCTCTAGAGGATGAGTTCGAGTAAATATTGCACTTATTCTTGTAACTTATCATTTACTTGATGCACGAACTCAATATTTTTTTCGTTAATTTGTTTTTGCCCCACTTTTGCCCCATTTTTAAATCCTGACATTGAAAACACCTAAAAGTAATTCCCTAAAATCAGCTATATTTCAACATTTTTGTTTATTTTCAATATGAAAAGTTCTTACAAATTCATGCAGGGGGCATCTAAATCAACAGGAAAAGCCTTGAAATCAAGGCTTTTTCTTGTCTATAGCAGATTTATTTTTGTATTCATTAACAATTAATAATTGAGAATCAAATTGAACACAGTAAACAAATCCGATTCCTTCATACTCTACCAAACACCATCCCCCTATTATCCCCCCACTTGTGGTATGATGGTAGAGTATGTTTAGGTGCCGAGCTACTCGAGCACCTCCGTGCTAAAAGGAGAACGAGTATGAAAATCGCATGGAATGAAATTAAATACCAACCCAAGAAGTTTATCCTGATTGAACTTCTCATTACCATCCTCATGTTTATGGTGGTGTTTTTGTCCGGTCTGACAAATGGACTGGGCCGTTCGGTATCAGCTCAAATCGATAACTATGGGTCGCTACACTACATCCTTTCGACGGACTCAGAAGGGATTATCCCCTTCTCAACCATTACGGAGAAAGATTTAGATGAGGTCCAAAAGATAGAGGGAATGGACTATTCGGGCTTGTCCATCCAGCGGGCAACCGTCTCAAAAACAGAGGATTCCAATACTCTGGATATCACCTACTTCGCGACCGATCACAACGAAGAAGAAATCCTCAATCCAATCATGGAAGATACAGACCTCAAGATCTCCGACCTAAAGAAAAACGAGGTCATTTTGGACAGTTCTTTCAAAGAGGATGAAGGGATCCAAGTCGGCGATCACGTGATTGACAAAACTTCTAAGCAAAAACTCAAGGTCGTGGCCTTCGCGAAAAATGCCAAATACGGCTACAGCGAGATTGGTTTTATCAGCTCGGATACCTACACAGGCATGCGGCAAAAGACAGATCCAAGCTATCAATGGCAAGCCCAAACCCTTGTGACTAAGAAAGACATCCCTTCTAGCGATCTAGCCAGCAACTTAATGGTGGCGGATAAGAAGCAAGTGATCGATAAAATCCCTGGCTACAAGGCTCAAAACCTGACGCTACGGATGATTACGTGGGTGCTCTTACTCGCTTCTTCTGCTATCCTTGGGGTCTTCTTCTATATCTTGACCCTGCAGAAGTTGAAACAGTTCGGCGTCTTGAAGGCTATTGGCATGTCCATGAGCCAGATTACCTATGTCCAACTATCCCAGCTCACCATTATCTCCCTCATCGGAGTGTTGCTGGGACTTGGCTTAGCAACCATAATGGCACCATTTTTACCTAATAGCGTCCCTTCCTTTATGACCCTGAAAGACAATCTCACCATCTCGGTTAGCTTTATCCTGACCTCTATTTTGTGTGGTGCCTTGTCCCTTGTCAAAATCAAAAAAGTAGATCCAATCGAAGTCATTGGTGGAAATGGAGAATAAGATGGCCATTATTGCATTAGAAAATATCAGAAAATCCTACGCCGATGGTAGCCAGATGCACCATGTCCTCAACCAGCTGAATTTAAGCGTCGAACCCAACGAATTTGTCGCGATCTTGGGCCCTTCAGGATCCGGTAAATCCACTCTCTTAGCTATCGCTGGTTTACTCTTATCAGCGGACGAGGGGCGGATTTCTATCGCTGGCCAAGACTTGACCGGCCTCAACCAAGGCCAGTGGACGCAAAAACGGCTGGAATTGCTCGGCTTTATCTTTCAAGATCACCAGCTCCTCTCCTATATGAAAATCGGTGACCAGTTAGAACTGGTGGCCAAATTAAAAGGGGAGAAGGACAAGAAAAAACGCCAAGAGGAGGTCAAAGCCTTGTTGGCAGATCTGGGCATCGAAGCTTGTTACCACCAATATCCGAATCAGATGTCCGGTGGACAAAAACAACGTGCAGCCATTGCTCGGGCCTTCATCGGAAATCCACAGGTCATCTTGGCCGATGAACCAACGGCTAGCCTAGACCCAGATCGAGGGCAAGAAATCGCCCAGTTGATCCAGAAAGAAGTCAAATCCAAAAACAAGAGCGCCATCATGGTGACCCATGACCGCTCCATCCTGACCTATGTGGATACCATTTATGAATTAAAACACGGCCAATTGCTAAAGGTAGAAAAGGTTGATTAAATACAAGAGAGTGGGACAGAAATCGGTAATTCGTTAGAATTCGATTTCGTCGTCCCACCTCCGCACAGTTGAGTAGGACTGTAAAAGCTGATGAAATCAGCGTAGTAGAGCCCACTCAACCACTGCGTCTTGCTAAACAATCCAAAAATAATTGAGAGGCTAGGACTTTTGTCCCAGCCTCTTTTTATTCTTGTGGATCTTTGGGCAGTTCCATACGGAAGCGCAAGCCCATAGCCGTTTTATCAAATTGATAGGCCAGTTCTTCATGGTCTAGCAAGTGTTGGACCACGAAGAGTCCCAGACCGCCTTCCTTCTTCTGACGGCTAGCGGTCATTGGCAGTTCGGCGGTCTCTACCATTTCCTGGCTGGTATTTTCAATCGCCAAGTGCGTCCCTTCTTCTTCGAGACGGAGCTGGATCTCTCCACCCGCATCCGAATGCTTGACGGCATTACTGATGACATTTGAGAGGACCAATTTCAGAATCGCTGGGTCCATATAGACTGGTTTAGCTGAGATCTGATTGTCAATCGTGAGCGAGCGGGATTGAGCCAAGACCTTGTACTGGTCGAGGATCTGCTCTAAACTTGATCCAGCTGGATCCATTCCTTGTCTCCGGCCAATTCTTGGACAGAGGACAGGGACAGGATTTCTAGGACGATCTGGTTCATCTCATCGACAATATCGAGGGAGATCGCCAGGTAGCGGTCCCGGTCCTTGTAGCGGCCGATCTTATCCCGCATATTTTCTAGGATAATCTTCAAGCTGGCTAGAGGCGTCTTGAGCTCATGCGAGGCCCCACGTAGGAATTCGACCTTCATCTGCTCCAACTTCAGATTTTCCTGTTTTTGCTGCTCTAGATTGTCGATCACTTCTAGGAGATGGTGATAGAGGTCGTTGATCTGTTGCTTGAGGACGCCGATCTCATCCTGCGAATGAATAGGAAGACTAGCTGTCCGATCCAGTCGCTTCATCCGCTTGGTCATCTGCTTGATCTCAAGAATCGGAGCAGAAATCATGCGGGCATAGAGATAGGAGGCAATCAGCGACAGAACAAAGGAAGCCAGAAGACTATAGGGAAGAAAGCCCAGACTGATGTCCCGCGCTTCCTTTTGCGAATCGACAGTTGCTAAGAATTGCAAGGTCAAATCCTTTCCCTCTTTGGTCTGAATTTTTCGCTCTTCAATAACCAGAGAATTATTCTGGCTGTTAGGATTCAGGAGCAAGTCATCCTTGACCTCTAGGGCATTTTGTTTTTCCTTGCCCTTGATCGAGACCTTGATATCATTGGTCTTGGAATAAAGATCAATGACCGACTCAATGGTTTCTTCTTCCTGGCCTTGAAAACTCTTAGCCAAGGCCTGTGATTTCTTCAAAATCGTCTGGCGCTGAGACTCGATATAGGTCGACGGGAAAATAAAGTAAACCGAAGCGTGTAGAAGGATGACTAAGCCACTAAATAGGGCAAAGGTGATCAGAAAAATCTTTGCAAAGATACTCCGTTTGGTCATGGTCTCTCCAATTTATAGCCGACATTGCGCACCGTAACGATACAGTCCAGCTCTAGTTTTTTTCGTAGTTCCTTGATATAGACATCAATCACCCGGTCAAAAGGAATCTCCTCCGTCTCCTTCCAGACGGCATCGAGGATCTGAGAGCGGGTCCGGGCCTTGCCTTCATGCTGGAGCAAGTATTCCAAGATTTCCAACTCCTTGGCATTCATGGAGATGGCTTGCCCAGCTAGACTGGCTGTGTAGCTCTCAAAATCCACCCGTGCCTCTCCATAGGTGAAGACCCGGGAAGGCTGGAGCTTTTTAAAAATAGCTTCGATGCGGACCTTCAAGAGGGACAAGGAGAAGGGTTTTTCCAGATAGCCATCCGCCAACTCTCCAAAAGCCGTCAACTTATAGTCCTCGTCATGGAAGGCCGTCAGCATGAGGACAGGGACTGAGCTGGTCTTCCGGATGGTCTTGAGCACTTCCAAGCCATTGAGGATAGGGAGCTGGATATCCAGCAAGACCAGATCTGGCGCTTCTCTGTGAAAGAGGTCCAGGGCCTCCTGCCCATCGCCTGCTTCAAGACCTCATAGCCACATTCCATGAGATAGTCGCTCATCCCTTCGCGAATCAGGACTTCATCTTCTACGATTAGTATCTTCATACACTTTCCTTTATCTAAGAACTTCTTCTACCTCCTATTATACCCTATTTCTATTTTAGGAAACAATCTCTTATTCGACATCCACCAAGAGTTCCTTTGGTTTCTTATGCAAGAGCCATTGTGAAGAAAGGATGGATACCAGGATCAAGAGCAACCCACCGACCAAGACAATCACCAACAATTGGCTCGGTTGGATATCCATATGGATATCAGTCAGGGTCTTACTGAAGCTTTCTGCCTCAGCTCCTCCACCAAGGTTGGCTGCAGAGGATTCTTGAGCCATTTGTTTAGCAATGCCACTGGTTACGTTCTTAAGCACCGTATCTCCGACTCCTTTGGCAAGAAGACCTGCGACTCCATAGGAGAGGAGGAAGGCTGGGATGGAAATCATGATTAATTCTGCCACGAATTGCCCCGCAATCTGCACCTTGGAGAGTCCTAGAGCCAGCAAGATACCAACTTCTCTGCGACGGGCATTGAGCCACAAGACGAGGAGAAGGGTGAGAAGCAAGCTAGCAAAGATGAGGCTACCGATAAACAAGTAGTTCGCCACTTGGAACATACTGCTGATCGATTTTTGCAAGGCTGGGTAGTTAGAAGAGCTCTTGACTAGGTCATAGTAATTCCATGGGATATCCAAGGCTTTGATTTTTTCGATTAATTTATCGAGGTCTTGATCCCCTTTGGCAAAGAAGGTCGCATCCTCATAAGTAGCTGTTTGAACAGTATTGCCATAGAGCTTGGCAGCTGTATCTAGGTCAGAAATGAGGGTATCTTCATACAATTCTTGGGCGTAAGTTAGAGGAGCTTGGTTCTTCCCTGAGAACAGACCTTTAATGGTTACTTCGACAGTTTCATTAGCCCCTTTTTCATTGTCAGCATCGTAGAGATTGGACTTGAGACGCACCTTATCGCCCACCTTGAGACCATTCTTTTTCGCCAAATCTTCGTGCATGAGGATTTGGTTTTTGTCCTTGTCTGTCAGGTGCTCTCCTTGGACCAGCTTGTAGGCTCCAGAGACAAACTTATCTTCTTTAGAAGAGTCATTGACCCCTGTCACCATCAAGGTGTTCTTAAAGTGCTTGGCCCGCTCTGGAGATTGATTTTGCAGGGTTTCTTCAGTCTCAATAATCTCGTGGTCTAGGATATCTGCGATGGCATTGATCCGCTTGATGGAGGAGGTGATCCCCTCTACCTGGCTGATTTTTTCGATATCTTCTCCTCTGAGATTCCCAGCTCCCCGAGGGGTTCCTGGATTGGTCCTGCGGTTGATCTGCATGGAGAAGCTATTGGTGATGGATCCCAGGCTTTCCGATGAAGCTTGTTGGGTCGCTCCCTTCATGGAGAGTCCAATCAAGCTCAAGGTCCCCATGAGGAGAATGATGGCAAAGAGCAAGAGAGACTTGGGCCATTTACGTGTGATATAAGCAAAAGCATTTCGCAACATAGCATTCCCTCCTTACTTGCTCTTCTCAACGAGGCTACGGCGACTCAATTCCAAGACCACATCGGAGGCCTCTGCCACTTCCTTACTGTGGGTGACGACAATGACACATTTTTGGCGTTCCTTGGCCAACTTCTTCAAAATGGCAATAATGTCACCGGCTGTCTGTTCATCTAAGTTTCCTGTCGGCTCATCTGCCAAGATGACAGGTGCTTCTGAAACGAGCGCACGCGCAATGGCCACCCGCTGTTGTTGTCCTCCAGATAATTGCAGGACATTGCGTTTGATTTGCGTTTCGTCCAATCCCAATTCCAAGAGAATCTCTTTCCCAGCCTGTTTGTTAACCAGACGGACATTTTCCAGTGGCGTCAAATAATCGATTAGATTGTAATTCTGGAAGACCAGGGAGACATGGTGCTTGCGGTGGTAGCTAGACCCTTTGGTCTGGATGTCCTCCCCATCAAAGAGAACCTGACCCTTCTTGGGGTTGTCCAGACCAGCCAAGAGGGAGAGGAGGGTTGATTTCCCAGTTCCTGACTGACCAATAATACTGTAAAATGTCCCATTTTCGAACTGATAGTTCACATTTGAGAGGATATCTTCACTATAGCTTTGGTAACTATAGGCTACATTCTTGAGTTCTAACATATGTGTCATTTCTCCTTAACTCATTTTTTTGTTAATATTTCTTTTTGGGGTCTTGCGCCAGATCATGCTGGTCGTTACACCGAGCGACAGAAGGATCAAGCACAAGAGGCTAGCATAGGCGATTCCTAAGGAAAGGCCTTGAGGGACTTGGTTGAGCAAGTCTAGGGTCTGCTGTTGACCCGTCTGTCCGACAAACTGCTCTAAGAAACGATGGCTGACCATCCGCCCGATGAGAAAGGCTGGGATCACTGCTAATAAGGATACCAGCACCACTTCCAAGAGGAACTGTCTAAAGATCCGGCCCTTGCTCTTCCCAATGGATAAGAGCACCCCGATTTCATGGATCCGCTCCCGTGTCCAGAGACTGAGTAAGAGCGATAGGGCACCGGCTCCCGTCACCAGGAGGACGATCATCATGATCCGCACCAGGCCTTCTAGGGTCTGAGAGGATTCTTTCATCTGGTCAAAGGCCTTGCGATCTTCGACCACGCGCAGAGACTGCCAATCCAGATCCAAGCTTTTGACCTGCTTCAAGAGGGCATCAATTTTCTCAGGATCTTTGACCCCAAAGGTGACCTGGGTCACTTCTTGCTGACTGAGACCAAGGAGCTTGGTCGCATCCTCATAAGGGAGGTAGACTTGGTTTTCACTCAGATCAGAGGTCATCCCTGTGAATTTTTCCTGTTTCTTACCCGAAAAGATCCCTATGATTTTAAAGGTTTGCTCTTTGGCGGGAGTCTCCCCCATCTGAAAGCTGGATAAGGTCAAGGAATCTCCGACCTTTAGCTTGTTCTTCTTAGCCAACTCTTCGTGGATCAAGATCTGGCCGCGAGCCTTGTCGGATAAGTGCTTGCCTTGCACCAGTTGGAAACTGCTACTCCGGAAATCTAGGTGCTGGTCTGTCTTCTGGGTGAAAACAGCGCCTAGCGCTTGCTTGGCTTCCTGCCCCAAATCGTCTCGCTCCACCGACTGCTGTCCCGTCACCGCTTCTTTACCAAGAATGCGAACGGGACTTTCATATTGAGGAACCATGGCTCCCACCCCAGCTAGTCGTTGCACCTTTTCAGCCTCCTTCAGCGCAAAGGGAGTATTCCCCTGCTTACTGGTCAGGGCAAAACTGGTCCCAGCCGACTGTTTGATATGTTCCTCCAGCCTTCCTCCTACTTGCATCAGTGAAAAACAGAAATATAAGCAAGAGAGGATCAAGAGGAGAATCAGAAAGAGAACCAGATTCCTCGTTCTTTTTCGAGTAATATAGGCAATTGCCTGTTGTAAGAGCATGAACTCACCCTCCATTTCAAAGCCCACAGCAATACAAAATGGGCGCTTTCATCATTTGTTATAGTTATTATAGAAAAGAAATGTGAAATGTTTATGAAATAGAAAAAAACTCCCCCAGAAAAATCTGGAAGAGCCTTAGCAAGGGGTGGATGAAAAAGTTTAATATGAAAAAGGTCGATAAAAATTAAGAATCAAAAAGTTTTAATTTATTCGATCAAGTTTTTGTCTTTAGACATGTATGTGGGAAGTATTCCCCCCTTGCTCTAGTGTAGAACATTTATCTACTTCCTATATTTTAACGCATCTTTGTTACAAAATAAAGGAATTTGTATTGCATTTTTGTTCCAAATATCGAACAGGCAGGTCACTTCAAAATACCAACTATCTATCCACCAGCTTCAAAGGTTATTCTTCCCTTAACATCACTATATGTAAACAAAAATCCGCACCTCAAATAACTGCTCTGATCCTCATCGGATTGATCTTAGTTTCTTCAAGAAAGGAAACCGAACTGTAGAAAAAACAGGCTTCAGCCAAATTTATTTCACAAACTTTCGTAATATATATAAATATGCATCCTTCTGCCACAAAGAAAAGATTAGAATAATCAGTTCATCCAATGATTGATTGAGGATTGGAGACTTGCCAACCTCTTTGAGCTAGTAAGATGATTAGGCACTTTAGTACCAATCTTTTACACAGGTTACGACGCGAAAAAGGGAGGAACGATACTTTCCTCCCTTTGAGCTAGTAAGACGTTTAGCCAAACCGCCTGATAGCGGTTGGCGTCAAATGATTAGAGGCATAGTCTCAATCAAACACACAGATTACGACAGAAAATAAAGAAGGCCGATAATGCCTTCTTTGTTTCTTAGTAAGATGATTAGGTAGACCGCGACATAGCGGCTACCGTCCAATGATTCGGTGCTTTAGCACCAATCATTGGTATCAGATTACATCATCCCACCCATCATGCTTGGATCCATAGCTGGTGCTGCTGGAGCTGGTTCTGGTTTGTTGGCTACCACTGCTTCGGTCGTCAAGATAAGGCTCGCTACGGAAGCCGCATTTTGAAGGGCTGAACGGCTCACCTTCACTGGGTCGATAATTCCTGCTTCAATCATGTTGACCCATTCACCTGTTGCAGCATTGAAGCCTGTTCCGACTTCTGCATGTTTCAAGCGATCGATAACGATTGATCCTTCATAGCCTGCATTGTGAGCGATTTGACGTACAGGCTCTTCCAAGGCGCGAAGCACAATGTTGCGTCCTGTCGCTTCGTCCCCTTCCAATTCAAGGGTTGCAACTGCAGAAATAACATTGGCAAGGGCCGTACCACCACCGGCAACAATTCCTTCTTCAACCGCTGCGCGTGTCGCATTGAGGGCGTCTTCGATACGGAGTTTCATTTCTTTCAACTCTGTTTCGGTTGCAGCTCCGACCTTGATGACTGCAACGCCACCAGACAATTTTGCCAAGCGTTCTTGGAGTTTTTCACGGTCAAATTCTGAAGTTGTGGTTTCGATTTGTGATTTGATCACAGCCACACGGTTAGCGATAGCTTCAGGATTTCCTGCACCTTCTACAATGACTGTGCTATCTTTGTCCACTGTCACCTTACTTGCTTGACCGAGCGCCTCGATGGTCGCATCTTTCAACTCAAGACCAAGATCTTCTGTGATAACAGTACCACCTGTCAAGATCGCGATGTCTTCTAGCATAGCTTTGCGACGGTCTCCAAATCCTGGTGCCTTAACAGCTACGACATTGAAAGTTCCACGAATCTTGTTCAAGACAAGCGTTGGGAGGGCTTCTCCATCCACATCATCCGCAATGATCAAGAGTGGACGGTTGCTTTGAAGGATACTTTCAAGCAATGGCAAGATTTCCTGGATGTTTGATACCTTCTTGTCGGTGATCAAGATATAAGGATTTTCAAGGTCTGCCACCATTTTTTCATTATCAGTGACCATGTATTGAGAGAGGTAACCACGGTCAAACTGCATTCCTTCAACGACTTCTAACTCGGTTTCCATTCCACGAGATTCTTCAATCGTGATCACCCCATCGTTACCCACTTTTTCCATGGCTTCTGAGATGTATTCACCGACTTTTTCAGAGCGAGAAGAGACAGCTGCAACCTGGGCGATAGCCTCTTTATTGGCAACTGGAATGGCATTGTTTTTCAAGGCTTCAACAGCAGTCGCAACCGCTGCTTCAATCCCTCGACGGATACCAATTGGATTCGCACCCGCTGTAACGTTCTTGATCCCTTCACGGACGATAGCTTGGGTCAAGACAGTCGCAGTGGTTGTTCCGTCTCCAGCGATATCGTTGGTCTTAGAAGCAACTTCTGATACCAATTTGGCACCCATATTTTCGAAGTGGTCTTCCAATTCGATTTCCTTAGCGATAGTCACCCCATCATTGGTGATCAAGGGTGACCCAAATGATTTTTCAAGAACCACATTGCGCCCTTTAGGTCCTAAGGTCACCTTAACGGTATCTGCTAGGATATCCACCCCACGGACCATGGCTGCACGAGCATCTGATGAAAATTTAATTTCTTTTGACATACATCTTTCTCCTTTCTGATTCTTTAGGCTTCAACAATGGCAAGAATACTTGCAGTCCCAACAATCGTGTACTTCTCATCGCCGTCTTTCACTTCAACGCCTGCATGATTTTCCACCAAGACCGTATCACCGACTTTGACACTTGGTGCTACCAACTCGCCACTGAGGGTCCGAACTCCCTCACCTACAGCGATAACTTCTGCTGTTTTAGTTTCAGCTTGACTTGCTCCTGCGATGACAAAACCACCGACTGTTTGTTCTTTTTCTTCTACTTTCAAGACCACTCGGTCTCCTAATGGTTTTAACATGTCATTCCTCCGTTCTTGTATTTTAGCACTCTTCAGCAACGAGTGCTAACTCATGTTTCTATTGTATCACTTGGTCAAAAATAGTCAAGAAAAAAACACCTCAATCTCTTCGAAGTGTTTTCGATTTCTAGCCAACCAAATTTAGTTTTTGTTGGTAAGCTTGGATGACTTTTTGTAAGTTGGCTCGACCACGATACATCCCATACCCCACTAGCAACATCCCTGCTATTCCAATCAGGGCAATCAAGCTACCTAAGATCAAAAATAGGAGGGAAGTCTTGTGAAAGAAATAAATCAGCAGTCCACCAATACTGGCCATGAGAAAGAGCACACTAAACCAGCGACCCAAGTTTTCCAACATATGGCGTTGGTAGCGAATTTCCGTCTCATACCCTTTTATTAATTCTTGTCTGGTGTGCATAGATGCCTCCTTCAATAAAAATTGAGAATGAAGTATTCGTAAAGGAGGTCACGTACTTCATTCTCAATGCTCCGGTTGCAATAAACTGTTTCCAGTTTTCTCTTAGTATTTGAGACCTGGGTCAAAGATTCCAAGAGCTACCCCAGCTAAGGCGATGATGACTAAGAGAAGCATGACCTTGTTTGGTGAGACTTTCTTCTTCGCCATGAGCCACCAGCAAAGCGTGATAAAGGCAGCAGTCAAGAGACCTGGATAGACGCCATCAATCTTTTCTTGGATTTTAAGGAAGGCTTCTCCATCAGCATTTTTGAATTCGAGGGCTGTTGTAACAGAGACCCAAGTCGCTGCTACAGCACCGATGACCATACCACCGACCACACTAATTGCTTTACGAAGGGCTTGTCCTTTTGGTCCTACAAGGAATTCAACAGCCTTGTCCCCTAAGTGATAGCCTTTGAAGAAGGCGAAACGCATGCCTAAAGTAGACCAAGAGGTTCCAAACGACGATATAGAAGAGAGCTCCTGCAATGTTTCCGCCTTTAGAAAGACCAAGGGCAATCCCGAGAAGTACAGGAATTAAGGTCCCAACAACCAAGGAGTCCCCAATCCCAGCGATTGGACCCATCAAACCAGCACGCATCCCGTTGATGGTTTCGCCATCTACTGCTTCTCCATTGGCACGCGCTTCTTCCAAACCAGCTGTGATCCCTACAACCAATGATCCCAATTGTGGTTCCGTGTTGAAGAAGGCTGTATAGGTTTGCATGGCTTCTTTTTGTTCTTCTTTGAATCATACATTTCTTCCACGATTGGAAGCATTGAAGTCAAATACCCAAAGGTTTGCATGTGTTCTTGAGAAAAACAAGTCAAGTGACCATAATACCAATGATGGAATGCTTTTGGTTAGCGTTTTCTTTGAAATTTTCTTTTTATCAGCCATCTTAGATATCCTCCTCATCATCGTCAAAGTCATTTACTCCAGCAGGGACGACTTTCATTGTTTTAATCACTTCAAGTTCATAGTAGATCACTGCAAAGATCAATGAAACTACCGCACTCGCTACCAAGTTCAAGCCAAGAGATTTTTGCCAAGGTAAATCCAACAAAGAATGGAATGAAGTCTCTTACTTCTGTAACGATTTGCTTCAAGAGGATGGCAATACCGACACATGGAAGAAGGGCACCGACTGTAAAGAGGGCTTTCATCCAGTAACCATCCATTGGAAGGTATTGTTTCATCAAATCCACCATGTTTTCACCGTATTTGGTGATAATCATGGTTGGAAGGAAGGAGAAGAGGAAGTGAGAAATCCATGGGTAAACCCAATCAACTGCGTAGAGTTTTTTGAAGTTTCCTTCTTCAACGGCTTTCCAACCGATATGTTGCCAAAGCAAGTTCATGGTTGCAGTACCGTAGAAAAGAACGGTACCGATAGTCCCAACGGCTGCACCGATTGGGGCTGCTGCCGCTGCAATTGCTGCCTCACCCGTGATATTGTTAGCATGAACAAATAAGATAGAAAGGGGAATTCCGATATAAGAAATAGCCCGTACATCAGCAGATACAGTTCCACCAGGTGTTACCAAAGCGATATAAACGACCTGAAGGGCAACCCCGACCATGATACCGGTTGTCACATCTCCAAGGATTAACCCTGAGATCAAGCCACCAACTAGGGGACGACCAAGTGTATAGTTCCCGATACTGGAACCACCCATACCAGGCATTGAAGACAAGCTGGCGAAAATACCAAGCAAGATTGCTTGAATCCATGAAATTGTCATAACAAACGCTCCTTTTGTTTGTAAGTATAGTTTAGTGACGAAGAGCTAGGATGCTCCCCTCTCTAGAATCCGAATTTTGATTTAAAATCATCCCAGTAACCGATGGATACATCTGGAAGCAACTGGAATTTCACCTTGTAGCCTGCAGCCTGAATGGCTTCGATGGCTTCTGCTTCTTCCTGGGTGATGGATTGGTTATTTCCCAATTTCACAGCACCCGGACGGTCATTTGCAGGACCGACAATGATTTCTTTGACATCGCCTGGGACAAACCCTTGGTCTACCAAAATTTCTTTCATATCGATGGGGTTCTTAGTAATCAAGAAATAGCGAGTTTCTGATTCCGTTACTTTGGCAGATTTTTCTTTGAAAGCTTCCTTGGTCCAAACAAAGGTTTTCTTATCTGAAGCCCCTTTATAGGCTTGAATCAAGACCTTGTTGGAAGCTGCTGCGTCGTTGACGGCGATCAAGCCATCACAAGGCTTTTCTTAGCCCATCGAGTTACTGTTTGACCGTGGATCATACGGTCGTCAATCCGTACAAATGATACTACCATTTTCTAACCTCCCTTAGTTAAATATCATCTTCTTCATCATCGTCACCCTCTACCGGGGCAAGGGTAAATTCTTGCAAGGCTGTGGAAGCTTCGGATAAAATCACCTGGGCTAAATCAGCCCCCTCCATCATGTCCTTCATCACAACTGCTGTCAGCGCCATGGTCAAGTTCATTCCACCTAAGATCAAGGCTGTACTCAGCTTTCCTTGCTCCTCTAGCACTGTCGTTGCCGTTGTCAAAGGACTGCCACCTACAATGTCTGCTAGAACTAAGACAGAGTCCTCATCTGTTAAATGGGAAATCGCCTGACGAAAATCATGAGCAAAATCATCTACCGATTTGCCTTCTTTCAGTCCGACCGCAATCACCTGATCTATCTTATCCCCAGCAAACATTGCCAGCGAACTTTTCAGACCTTCTGCCAGTCCACCATGACTGACCAATACCAGATACTTCATCCTTTCTCCTCCTTTATGATGACCTTATTGTATTGTTTTTGAAAGCGTTTTACTATTGTCATTTGTCACAAAGAAAAGTTGACATCTGTCAATAAAAAAATGACATCTGTCACTTGACAGATGCCTAGTTGCTCTTAACGAAACTTCTCCCGAAGCATTTCCTCAATAATCTTTTGAATTTGAGGCAATTGATTATCAATATCCTTTGCTTTTAGAGCATTATGAATCAAATAATCCAATCGATCCCAGATATCATCGGGTAGGTTGCCAGGAGTACTTAGGACAGCCTTTTTCATAATCTGGTCCAGGGTCCGATTCGTCAAGGAATCAACCCCGAAATCATCCGCTTTAAGAAGGTCCCGACTTTCCGAACTATTGACCACCGAAGGGAGGACAGAGGTCCCCTGCGACTGCCGGAAGAGGTCCTGCTGGACCTGCTGGTCCTGGGTCAAAAATTCCATGAATTCCTTGGCCTCCTTGCTAGCACTGGCCCGAGAAGACAGAGCAAACAAGGACGTATCCACTAAGGTTGACGGAGTTGATCCAGAAGCCCCGGGCATAGGGATACAGGTCCAAGTGAAATTTGAATATTTGGCAACATGATAGGGATAAGGTTTATAAGTTCGGTACTGGGCCAAGGTCATCGGATAAAAAGCGACCTTGCCTTCATCAAAATCCTTAGAAGTAACATTGAAATTCCCATGAAGGGCTTCGAGTTTTTCGACAAAATAGAGCGAGCGCTTCATTTCTTTACTCGTCAGATTAATGTTATCCTGACTGAAAAGCTGGCCACCATGGGCTGCCAAGGCCTCCCTCCAGGTATAATCTGTACTTCCAAACTGATCTAGCTCACCATCTCCATCTGTATCCCGCGTCACTTTTTGACAAATCGTATAAAATTCCTCCAAAGTCCACCCCTCTTTCGGAATAGCAATCCCTTCCTTTTCCAATAAATTTTTATTGACACACATCAAAACAGGATTGCTCTCAAATGGGAGGGCATACTGACGGTTCTTGTATTTACCTGCTTCTAGGGCAACTGGATAAAAATGAGAAGGATCGACCTGTTTGTCCATCAAGGGGGTCAAATCTTCTACCGCCCCACGCGCAGCTAACACCGGGAGCTCAGTACTGGATACCATATATAGATCTGGCTCCTGTCCATGGAGGATCTGATTGGCTAACCAGCTCGCATACTGATTCTTCGGAATTCCGCTTTCGTAGACAATCTTTACCCCTGGATGCGTTTTTTCGAAACGAGCAATCGCTTGGTCCAAGACTTTTTCTTCCGTTTGGGTGGGCACATCCCAGCTAGATCCAGCGTAGACCCCCAAGCGGACAAGCTTAGGCTGACGCTGCCACCAAATCCCTCCAGCAAGTAAAAAAAGAAAAAGCAAGCCTAGAAACAATCTGGAGCCTCGAATCTTACGTATTTTCTTCATCGGCTATCACTTTCTGTTCCAAAATCCTTAGTGGTCACACCTTTTTGAACAGACCAAATAGCCAACTGGGTCCGATCCCGCAGGTTCAACTTAGACAAAATGGTTGACAGGTAATTCCGAATCGTTCCCTCAGATAGGAACAATTTGGCTGCGATTTCCCTTATTAGACTCCCCAAAACCAACCTGCTGGATGATCCGCCATTCAGTCAGGGATAAGTCGCTCACATATTCTTCAGAAACGGAGATCGTGTAATTGCTCTGAGCCATCTGAGAAAAAATCTGAAAAACCTTACTAGCAATATTAGGGTTAATCATGGCTCCCCCATGATAGACAATTTGAATGGCTTGATAGAGCTCCTCTGTTGAAGCCCCTTTAAGCAAATACCCTGAAGCTCCATATTTCAAAGCACGAAAGATGAAATCATCATCGTCAAAGGTGGTCAGAATGATGATTTTAACCTCAGGGAAGCGTTCCTTGACTTCTTTTGTCGCCATCACACCATCCATCTTGGGCATACGAATATCCATCAATACGACATCTGGTCTATCTTGGGGGATTCGCTCTATCACCTCGTGACCGTCCGCCACTGCAGAAGTCACCTGAATATCTTGATGGGCAGACAAAATAATTTGGAGCGACTCGCGAATCAGTGCTTGGTCATCCGCAATCATTACTTTGATCATAAGATCTTTCCTCCTTTTTCTTTGGGTAATTCAATTCGTGTATAAAATCCATTTCGATTGGCAAATTCTATCCTTCCTCCCAAGATAGAGACCCGCTCTCGCATTTGTTTCAAGCCATAGCCGACCTGTAGTTGGTCAAAGCCGACCCCATTATCTTGGAGAAGCATGACATAGGCATCTTCCACCAAAAAGGAAATCTGCATGTGGGTCGCATGACCATGGCGGACAGAATTGGTCATGGACTCCTGAATCACTCGAAAGACGGTATCCTCCACCATGACATCCAGATCTACATCATCCCAGTCATAGGTTAGCTCGACTTGTAAGTTGGAAATAGCTTGGTATTCGTGAACCAATTTCAAAACCGCATCCCTCAAGGTATGGTCCTCCAGGGCACCTGGCCGAAGCTTGTTCAAAGAGCCCCGGACGTCCTTGATTCCATCTCGTACCACCGTAGAGACCGATTGAAGCTGGGTCTTGGCACGACCAGGGTCAATATCAATCAAAACCCCAACTGCATCAATCCCTGCAGAAATACCCGTCAAGGCATGGCCCAGAGTATCATGAATTTCCCGTGCTATTCGCTTGCGCTCCCGGTCCTCCGCAATCTTTTCCGAAAGGGCCATGTAGCTATTTAATTCCGTATTGACCTGAGAAACCATTTCTAACTCTTTTTCGATCCGATGGTGCTCTGCCACTACCGATAAAATGTAAAAGAGAAGAGAAATAATAAAGACAACCATATTTAAGGAAGCTAGCGCATTTTTAGCGAATAGGATGAGCATCCGAATTGATGAAGGATAGAAGGCAATATAGGCATCTAGCGAAGGCAACTGCACAACTAGAGAAAGAATGTCATAATTGGTCACAAGGAGGACTATGAAACTTAGAAGGATAAAGGCAAACCAATAGCGTCTGTCCTTGGAACTACTAAACTCTTTGGAACCATAAAAGATATCGGCAAATACCAAGAGGATGATCCCATTATAGGAGAAGCTGAGGGCCATCATGACGCCTAGCATCAGCAGTATTTCTAGAATATTCCATTTGTCAAAAACCGACCACTCCTGTGTCCCTTGACGCATCCGATAAAAGGTAATGAGAAGAATCCCTCCAAAAAGAAGGATGGAGATCCAAAAATTCTGAGCTGGTGAACTCGGTATTTCTCTTAATTGCTCCAATAATTGATACCCTTGCCCCTTGGCAATGATGTAATTGGTCGCATGCAAGTAGAGGGAACTGCTAAATAAGATGGCGATAAAATTAATGATTTTTAGCAAAATCAAACTATAACGAATGCCACGAAGCTTGGTCATTACTGCCACCCGTTGACATCATAGTGGTCAACATTATCCTTATCAATCATCTCTACTGGGATCTTATATTGTTCCTTGTAGGGTTTTCCTGTCCTCATGCACTCAATTACTTGCATCACCTGTCTCCCCATTTTAAGAGGAGATTGGGCAACCGTCCCTTCGATATCATCCGTCGTCGAGAGTAAGACCTTCATATCCGGAGAGCCATCGATTCCATAGATAGAAATCGGCAGAGCTAATTGGTTTTCCTTGATGGCCGCTAGGGCTCCGATAGCTGCCCGATCATTTAAGGCCACGACAGTATCAAATACCAGACCATCCTGAATGACCTGGGAAACAGCTGGTAAGGCCAATTCCGTTTGACCACGGGTCTCTTCTCTCCCAACGACCTGATAGGCAGGCTTCGACTGGATGGTATCTAAGAATCCTTGGATCCGTTGCTCTGCCGATACCGTCCCCTTATGCTCTAAGAGTAGGATCTTCGCCTCATTTTTCTGCTTCATCAGGCGCTGGGCGACCAAGACCCCGGCTTGGTAATTATCAGACACCACACTGGCATCCACCGTGAAATGGCTGAGCTGACTATCCACTGCAATGATTTTAATCCCTGCCTCTCGAGCTCGCTTCAGGGAAGCAATGATTTTAGGGCTATCTCCTTTGACGGGGTTAATTACAATCACATTGACCTTTTGTTGACGAAAATAATCTATTTGCTGACTTTGTTTCCTCGTCCAATTCTGGATTACGAACTAGAAGCAAATCCCCTTTTTCGTCAGCCACTCGTTCAATCTCTGCATTCAGTGTTTGGTAGAATTCATTGTTCATGGTCATGTAGGTCACACCAATCCGCATCTGCCCTTTTACCGGTTTTAGTTGGCTAGCATTCAAATAGATGACCACTACCACAAAAACCAGGCTCCAAAATATCGTATAGATCATCACTCGATTGTGTTTCTTTTGAACAGCTTCCTCTTCTAACCCCATCTCTTCTCCTCTTAAAAGAACGAACCATTTTACTATATAAAGATTTTTTGTTCGTATTTAATACCTTGTATTATAGCATTTTTTATCAAGAGCTTGAAGGTCTTTAGGAAATGAATGCGTTTTACTCATAAATCCATATGATGACTTACCCCTGCAACTTCCGTGAGAAGTTTCGAAAAAGAAAAAACGACACAGCTGACCAGCTGCACCGTTCTCTTCTGTTAAAAGGGAAGCTCTTCCCTCTTCCAGGATGAGATCCGCTAGATCTCCTCCTGCTCCATTGGCCCGCATCGCTCGTTGAGCACGACTTTCTAAGAGCTGGAAGCCTTGACAGAGTACCTCTGTCACATATTGGGTCATTCCATTCTTCTCATAGCGTCTGGTTCGAAGCTCACCGTCCACAGAAAGCAAACTCCCTTTATTGGCATAGGAGACAAGGGTCTCTGCTAATTTCCCCCAGACCACGAGAGTGATAAAGTCCGCCTCCCGCTCGCCATTTTGATCCTTGTAACGACGATTGACAGCCAGGGTCGCACGCGCAACGGACTTATCCGTACTGGTCTTATGAAGCTCTAGGTCAGCCACAAGGCGCCCGATTAAAATTACTTTATTGTACATATTTCTTCCTCCTACTTATATAATTCGTAGTTTTTTAGCCATTTGAGGAAAAAATAAAAAAGAAACTGGGACAAAAGTCCTAGCCTCTCAATTGTCTTTGGATTATCGAGCGAGACGCAGTGGTTGAGTGGGCTCTACTACGCTGAATTCATCAGCTTTTACAGCCCTACTCAACTGTGCGGAGGTGGGACAACGAAATCGAATTCTAACGAATTATCGATTTCTGTCCCACTCTCTTATCCTTGCCAGTGACGGGCAGGGTCAAAGGGAGTTCCCACCTCTTCTGTATCTTGCAATTCGATAATCCCACGTTTTGTGGAGCATTTGGCAAGTGCAATTCGCGTGGACTACACATCATGCCAAAGCTCTTTTCTCCACGAAGGGCTCCTGGGAAAATCAAGCTACCATCTGGCATCATAGCACCTGGAAGAGCCACAATCGTCTTGAGACCTTCACGCGCATTTGGAGCACCTGCTACGATTTGAACTGTCTTGTCTGGTCCGACAGCCACTTGGCAAATGTTGAGGTGGTCACTATCTGAATGAGCCACCATTTCCACGATTTGCCCCACGACAAACTTAGGCTCCTTGTCATTGACCAAGACCTCTGCAAATCCTTCAGCCTGCAATTCTTGATTGAGGCGTGCAACCTGCTCATCACTCAAGAAAATTTGCCCCTTACCTTCAAGGGCAAAGAAGGTCGAAGCCTCAAAAATATTCCAGGCTACGGTTTCTTGCTTGTCTTCACGGTAGACACGGGCTACTTTGCCTTTGCGCTCTACTGCTAACTTGGCATCCCCACTGTTTTTCAAGGTGAGCATCAAGACATCGCCGACTTGTTCTTTATTATAGGTTACAATCATTCTTTCTCTTTCTCCTACTTCAATCCTGCTAAAAATTCTGAAATCTGCGCCTTGGTTTTGCGATCACGATTGACGAAACGCCCCAGTTCCCGATCCTTGTCTAGGACCACCAAACTCGGAATGCCATAGATATCCCAAAGCTTAGCCAGGTCTAGATACTGGTCTCGGTCAACCAAAATGAAGGTAAATTCAGGGTTTTCCGCTTCAATCTCTGGCAAAAAGGGCTGGATATACCGACAATCGCCACACCAATCCGCTGAAAAGAAGAAAACCTTCTTTCCTTCTTGCTCGACATAGCTAGCTAATTCCTCTAAAGACTGTGGAATGATCATAGTTTTTCCTCTTCATAGTGAAGGAGGCCCTCTTCATAGACAAAGCGATAGTGGCGCTCATCCTCAAATACGAGCCCTCCTACCAGACGCTCTTCGTTTGATTCATAGAGTTCCACATAAAGGGTCGCAATCTTCCCCATATTCTCCATTTGCTCACGGACTTCTGCGACTAACTCTTCTTGCGTCCGCAGACGTTTGATCTTTGGCAATTTTATAGGCCCCAAGGGCAAGAGCACTTGCACTAGCTGCTGCAAGGCTGGATAAAATGATTTTTTTAGCTTTCATACCTCATATTGTAACACAAAATACAAGCTGGGACAACGAAGGAGAATAGTTCTCCCCATCATGACGATCTGCTTTCATTCCCGTCAACTGCCACTACCATCTCGACTAAAAAAGTGATAAAATAACAATCAGAAAGAAGGTAACTTATGACTGATTTATTTTCTAAAATCAAAGAAGTAACAGAACTTCCTGCCATCTCTGGCCACGAAGCGCCTGTTCGCGATTATCTACGCAAACAGATCACCCCACATGTGGATGAAGTGGTCACAGACGGCTTGGGAAGCATTTTTGGGGTACGCCACTCAGAAGCGGCTGATGCTCCTCGCATCATGGTCGCAGGCCATATGGATGAAGTTGGCTTTATGATCAGTGAGATCAAGGCAGACGGCACCTTCCGCGTGGTGGAAATCGGTGGTTGGAACCCTATGGTGGTCAGCAGCCAACGTTTCACCCTTTTGACACGCGATGGCCATTCCTACCCTGTCATTTCTGGATCTGTTCCCCCGCATTTGACACGTGGCGCAAACGGTCCTGCCCTTCCAGCAATCGGGGATATTGTCTTTGATGGTGGCTTTGCCAACAAAGAAGAAGCCGAGAGCTTTGGAATCCGTCCAGGCGACACCTTGGTCCCTGAAAGCACTGCAATCTTAACAGCCAATCAGAAAAACATCATCTCCAAAGCTTGGGACAACCGTTATGGGGTCTTGATGGTCAGCGAATTGGCACAAGCCCTCTCTGGACAAGCCCTAGCAAACGAACTCTATGTCGGAGCGACTGTCCAAGAAGAAGTCGGACTGCGCGGTGCAGGGACTTCTGTGACCAAGTTTGATCCAGAAATCTTCCTGGCTGTTGACTGTTCTCCAGCAGCAGATGTCTACGGAGGCCAAGGAGCTATCGGTGAGGGAACCCTCCTTCGCTTCTTTGATCCAGGTCACCTCATGTTGCCAAATATGAAGGACTTCCTCCTCACCACCGCTGAAGAAGCCGGCATCAAGTACCAATACTACTGTGGAAAAGGCGGAACGGATGCTGGAGTAGCCCACTTACGAAGTGGTGGTGTGCCATCTACTACCATCGGAGTCTGCGCACGCTACATCCACTCCCACCAAACCCTCTACGCTATGGATGACTTCCTTCAAGCCCAAGCCTTCCTTCAAGCCTTGGTCAAAAAATTGGATCGTTCAACCGTTGATTTAATTAAGAATTATTAATATTTTTCCAAAATAATTGTTTTAAACCCCCATTTTGGGGTTTTTTTGATATAATACTGAATGAATATTGCAACGGGTGTTCTTTTGCACTCCCTTTCCCCTATGTGAAAGGCGGAGCACCGCTAAAGATCACCCTCGCTTCTTTATTGGAGGTTTAAATGAAGAAACAAGCTTTTAGTTCCGAAAAGTATTTGAATTTGCAACGCGATCACATCCTCGAGCGCATCAACCAATTTGATGGCAAGCTCTACCTAGAGTTTGGAGGAAAAATGTTGGAAGATTTCCACGCAGCTCGTGTCCTTCCTGGTTATGAACCAGATAACAAAATTAAGCTTCTCCAAGAACTTCGTGACCAAGTGGAGATTGTGATTGCTATTAATGCCAATAACATTGAGCATTCAAAAGCGCGTGGTGACCTAGGAATCTCTTATGACCAAGAGGTCTTCCGCTTGATTGATAAATTCAACGAATTGGGCATCTATGTTGGCTCTGTCGTCATCACTCAGTATGCTGGTCAACCAGCTGCAGACCTTTTCCGCAAACAGTTGGAAAAGAACGGTATCGCCTCTTACCTCCACTACCCAATCAAGGGCTACCCAACGGATATGGATCACATCATTTCTCCTGAGGGAATGGGGAAAAACGACTACATTCAAACTAGCCGTAATCTCGTTGTCGTGACAGCTCCTGGTCCTGGTTCTGGTAAATTGGCGACTTGTATGTCCAACATGTACCATGACCAATTAAATGGCATCAAATCTGGTTATGCTAAATTTGAAACTTTCCCAGTTTGGAACTTACCTTTGCATCACCCAGTGAATTTGGCCTATGAAGCTGCTACTGCAGACCTTGACGATGTCAATATGATTGACCCATTCCACCTCCAAACCTATGGCGAAACAACGGTCAACTACAACCGGGATATTGAAATCTTCCCTGTCTTGAAGCGGATGTTGGAACGCATCCTCGGAGAATCTCCTTACGCTTCCCCAACAGATATGGGTGTGAACATGGTCGGCTTGCCATCGTGGACAATGACGCAGCGATTGAAGCCTCTAAGCAAGAAATTATCCGCCGTTACTACCAAACCATTCTGGATGTGAAAGCAGAGCGTGTCGGAAACGGAGCTATTAAGAAAATTGAACTCTTGATGAATGACTTAGGCATTTCACCAAAAGACCGCCAAGTCACCGTCCTTGCCCGTCAAAAAGAGGAAGAAACCGGTGAACCTGCCTTGGCCCTGGAATTGCCGAACGGAGAAACCGTGACAGGTAAGACTTCTGACTTATTTGGTCCAACGGCAGCTGTTCTCATCAACGCCATCAAGAAATTGGCCCATATTGATAAAGAAACCAAGTTGATTGAGCCAGAATATGTGAAACCAATCCAAGGCTTGAAGATCAACCACTTGGGCAGTCGCAACCCTCGCCTCCACTCAAATGAAATCCTCATCGCCCTCGCCATTACCGCCATGAACCATCCAGAGGCAAATCTTGCCATGCAAGAATTGGGTCGATTGAAAGGGAGCGAAGCCCATTCAACAGTCATGTTGACAGACGAAGATAAGAACGTTCTTCGCAAACTGGGCATTCATGTGACCATGGATCCAGTTTACCAATACGATCGCTTGTACCGCAAATAAAGAAAAGCAAGGCTAGACCGTTGGTCCTAGCTCCATATACAAAAAATCCCCTGAGTGCCTGAACCAGTTGGCACCCAGGGGATTTTTCATAGTTTAATTGGATGGAGAGTTACCTCTCCTTAAAAAGATAGAGGCCCACAATCAGTATCGGGACAAGGAGAAGGGGATACACTTCTTTTGGCAGTAAGTCCGTTTCCAAACTCAACCAAAGGAAAAAAACAGCCAAGACAATCGCGATCAACCATTTTACAAGATAAGATTTCATGACGCCCTCCTGCTCCTAATCTATTTACGCATAGTATACTCCTGCTCAATTAACCTGTCAAGGTAAAAAAAGAGGCTGGGACAAAAGTCCTAGCCTCTCAATTATTTTTGGATTGTCGAGCAAGACGCAGTGGTTGAGTGGGATCTACTACGCTGATTTCATCAGCTTTTACAGCCCTACTCAACTGTGCGGAGGTGGGACGACGAAATCGAATTCTAACGAATTACCGATTTCTGTCCCACTCTCTTTTGTTTCTTTCACAGCCTCCCACAGTTGTCGGATCTGTTTTCTTTGGACAGGATCCACAAAGTAAGGAGCAATTTCATTTAAGGATTCTAGGACAAATGCCCGTTCTGCCACATACGGATGAGGGAGAATCAAATCTGGACTATAGAGGATCAAATCCTCCATATAAAGGAGATCCAAATCGATGACCCGTGGTCCCCATTTGATCTCACGGACCCGACCCATTTCTAGCTCGATTCCTAGCAAGGTCTCAATCAAGTCTTGGGGCGTAAACCAAGTTTCGACCTCTACGACTTGGTTGAGAAAGCTATCTTGCTCGACCCCTCCCCAAGGTGCTGTCTCAATCTGAGAAGAGGTTTGGAGAATCGTAAGCCCCTTTTCTTCTAGTCTAGATACAGCCGTCGCCAACTGTTGTCCCTTATCCCCCATATTGGTTCCCAGACCAATAAAGGCTCGTCTTTTTTCTCGTTCAATCGTGACCGAGCAGGTATCCAAAGGTAGAGGAACTGGCGCCCAAGGTTTTTTCAGCTCAAGTCGAACCTTTTTGACAAAGTCATAGGTTGCAAAAATCTTCTCCACAAGCTGAAAAGCTACTGTCTCAATCAAATCAATTTTTCTCAGCTTGAACCCAATTTGTCAGTTGCTCTGCTAAGATTCCATAATGGATTGAAGCCGTCAAATCGCCCGTCCGAGCAGCCCGGGTCATCTCATAATCGACACAGACATCCAAGACAAAGCGTTGCCCTCAATTCCTTTTTCAGCGGAAAACACACCATGATAGGCATAAATTTCCAAATCTTTAATCCGTAATTGATCCACCATCATCACCTCAGTTTATCTAGGGATTAGTGTCCCATCAGTTTATAGGCTTCGTTTTTTTCAAGTCTTTATCTGTCTCGAACAAGCCACGCGCTGCTGTCGTTACAGTAGCTGTCCCTGGTTTGCGCACCCCACGCATGTTCATACACATGTGCTCTGCTTCCACCCAAACAAGGGCTCCCTGCGCTCCCAGATACTCCATCAAGGCATCCGCGATTTCCACTGTCAAGCGCTCCTGGATTTGAGGCTTTTTGGCGTACACTTCCACCGTCCGAGCTAGCTTTAGAAAGGCCCGCTACGCGCCCATTTGGGATATAGGCAATGTGGACCTTGCCATAGAAGGGCAAGAAATGGTGTTCACACATCGAGTGGAAGAAGATATCCTTTTTCCACCACCATATTGTTGTCCACAATCTCAAAAAGATTTTTGATAGGTGGACTTCCGCAGTTTGGTTGAGACCTGCAAAAAAATCTCTTGGTACATCTTGGCAATGCGTTCTGGTGTTTCTTGCAAGCCCTCACGGCTTCCGTCTTCACCGACGGCGTCGATAATCATCTTCACGGCTTCTTGAATTTTTCTTTGTATCCATGTCATCTCCTACTGATTTTCTTCGATTAGAAAGGCTCTCACCTGAGCCAAAAAGTACAAGGATCCCGTCACTAAGAGGAGATCAGATTGTTGCGATTTCTCTTTCTAGATATTGGGTTAAAAACACCTTCCATTCTTGATAAGGCAGGCCTTTTTGATGGGCTATTTCCTGCATGTCTCTCACGGAATAGGCGCGTGAATCCTCAAAGGTCGTCAAGGTTAATTGACTCTTTTTCAATCCGCTCCACAGTTCCAGCATCTCCTCAATCGCCTTGGTCTGGATACAGGTAAACAAGACTTGTTTGTCCAACTGTCCATACCGTTCTTTCATGGTGGCTACAAGAGGGGCTACTGCATGCGGATTATGGGCGCCATCTAGAATGATGAGAGGCTGGTTAGAAATAACCTCTAGGCGTCCCGGCCACTGGACCCCTTCCCAAGCTTGGAGGATTTCTTCTCGACTTAAGAAAGAGAGCCCCTTTTCTTGACAGAAGGTATCGCAGAGAGCCAGGGCCAGCCCGGCATTGTCGACTTGATGAAGTCCCAAGAGCCCTGTTTTTAGTTGCATTTCTTCCCGATACTGGCTCCGATAGCCAAAGACTTCCCCATCAGCCAAAGACGCTTGGTAGCTAACTAAAAAGTCCTGACCTAACAGCTCTACTGGTGCCGATAAGCGGTTCGCCCGCTGCACAATGACTTCTTGGGCTTCCAGTTCCATCCGGCCTAACAAGACCGGAATCTTTTCCTTGATGATTCCCGCCTTCTCTCGAGCAATGGAGGCCAAATCTGGCCCTAAGAGAGCCACATGGTCCAAGCCAATCGTCGTGATGGCTGTCAAGATAGGCTGACAAACATTGGTACTATCGAGACGGCCCCCCATGCCCACTTCCAAAATGACCACATCCGGATTTTCTGCTGCAAAATAATCAAAAGCCAGGACGGTCATCAACTCGAACTCGGTCAAGCCCAGCAAGGTCTGATCAGAACTATTGTTTGCAAGTAAGTCCTGATAGAGGGACAGATAAGTCTCTAAATCCTGATCTGAAATGGGAAGCCCATTAATACTGATTTGCTCATGAAAGGAAACTAGATAGGGGGAGGAGAAAACACCAACCCGCAATCCTTTTGCCTCTAGTAAAGACAGTAAATGGGCTAGGGTCGATCCTTTTCCATTGGTCCCAGCTAGATGGATTACGGGACAGGCTAAGTGTGGGTTTCCCCTCAAGGCCAGCAGGGCTCCCATTCGCTCCAAGCCAAAATGGGGCTCGGAAGAACGATAAGTGGCTAACCAACTGAGATCTACTGTCATATCTCTTCTCTTTTCTTTAGCGATATTGTTTCAAATGAAGGTCCTGCGCTTGATCGGCTTGGTAGACCGCACTACCGATAGCTACCGCCATCTTATGAAGAGGGATATCATGCACACGCACAATTTCTACCCCTTGGCTGGCAGCCACACTCGTCAAATGACTAGAGGCCAAATCCCGATTATAGAATCCTTCTTTCGTTTCAGGGTCGGTCTCAAATCCCTCTTCTTCTAGAATATTAACCACAAAGCGCTTCCGAGAGACTCCTAAAAAGATTGGATACCCCTTAGCATGAATGGTTTTTAAGTCCTGCAAGAGTTGAAGGTTTTCCCGCTTGGTCAAGCCAAAACCAATCCCAGGATCTAAGAAGAGTTGATCCGGACTCAATCCTGCCTCCTCTGCCCTCTCAAGGCTCTTAGCAAAGAAGGCCCACATGCAGTCTTGGATAGAGAGACCTTCAAACTGCGCCAACTCCTCCGATGAAAAGGCCGGCTCAAAGCCAAAGGTTGGAAAAATGACGGAACTTGGATGATGAGGACGAGCCATGACTGGATTAAACATAAGAATGGCTCCAGCCTGAGCTTCTGCAATCACCCTCGCCATTTGTGGATCCCCTAACAAGCCTGTAATATCATTGACTAAGTCTGCACCAGCTGCTAGGGCTACACGAGCGACCTCTGACTTCCAAGTATCAACCGAAATCAAGATATCACTCTCTGCTCGAATCGCTTCAATGACGGGCACGACTCGCTGGATTTCTTCCTGAATTTCCACAAAATGACTCCCTGGACGTGTGGACTCCCCACCAATATCCAGTATGCTTGCTCCTTCTGCTATTAATTTTCGAGCTTGCTCGAGAGCTCCTTCTACCGTTTGGTAACGTCCACCATCTGAAAAGGAGTCGGGGGTGACATTGAGGATGCCACATAGAAGGGTCCGATCCTTGCCTAGTTGTCTCCATTCACTCTTTGACATATCTTCCTTCAACTTTCTAATAAAAGCCAACCAAGCATAGAAAAGAGGTTAGAATCTTTCCAACCTCCGAGTTTGTCTCTATCTGCGCCTAGATGCTTCTTTGGTAGCTTACCAAAGCTTCTGAATAAAACCCATTGGTCCTATCATTCTACCATATTTTAAGCGGGAAGAAAAGAAACCAGAATAGTTATCAGAAAGGCAAATGCATTCATGGTAAAGTGCAATAAAATCGAATATTCTACTCGTTTGTAGCGGTAGGCAACCCAAGTCAAGATGAGAGACATACCTCCATAGATGACCCAGGAACCAAGATTACTTGGTGTGTGTAAATAGGCAAATACAAGAGCCCCAACCAAATAACCAATTTTTTCGTGCCCCTTAAAGATCAAGCGGGGAATCACAGCTCGACAAATAATTTCTTCTCCTAAAGGCGCCACTACGACAATGAGCAAACCCATTGCCAGCTGAGGAGCCAAGGAAGAAAGCCCCTGAATTGTTTCCTGATTGGCTGTAGTGGTCTCTCCTATATTCCGAAGCACTGTAGCCCCCACAATATTATTTGCAAGTAGAAGCAAAAAATAAAGGAAATTTCGCCCAATATCTCTGCCTTTGATTCGTGAAAAATCTAGTGAATCAAGTGGACTCCATTTCATAAACCACCAAAGCAAATAAACGAGGAGCATGGTAACCCCAAGGACTAGACTATTGATCGTCCAATTTGACCAAGCATTTTTAATCCCCAAGATCAAAGCGATCATGGGTAGTTGGGTTGCTAACAATAACGGTATTCCAATTAGTAACCACAGACCATTTGAAACCCATTTTTTCTCCATCCAATTTTCCATTATTTTACCTCGATTGTCAAACTATTTTTCTAGTATAGCATAGATGAGCTACTGGGGCAAGCCCAAGTAGTAGTCGCACAATAGAAAAAAGAGACGCTTCAAATCAGCCTCTTCTCTCTTGTTTTTTTAGAATAAAGTCTTACCCCTTATTTTTAAAGCGTTCAACATCACGGGCAATGACTAATTCTTCGTCCGTTGGGATGACCAAAACTCTCACTTTAGCATCCGCTGTTGAAATATCTCCTTCTGCACCAAAGACATTCTTTTCTGGATCAAGCTCACAACCAAACCAAGTCATCCCGTTAATGACTTGTTCACGGATTGTTTTAGAATTTTCCCCGATACCAGCTGTGAAGATGATAGCATCTGCTCCATTCAAGACAGCAAAGTATTGACCGATGTATTTCTTAATACGATCGACAAAAATGTCGTTGGCCAAAAGTGCCTTGTCATTTCCATTGCGCATGGCTTCGTGAATATCACGCATATCGCTAGAAAGTTCAGACACCCCTAGTAGACCAGATTCACGATTCAAGATACGACTGATATCTTCTGGACTGTTGAAGTCCTCTGTGTGCTCCATCAAGTAAGGAATAATAGCAGGGTCAATATCCCCTGTACGTGTTCCCATCATGATTCCACCAAGTGGTGTGAAGCCCATAGACGTATCGACAGAAATTCCTTTGTCTACCGCTGTAATAGAAGCCCCATTCCCAATGTGGCAGGTGATTAATTTCAACTCTTCGATTGGTTTTCCAAGTAGCTTAGCAGCTTCGTGGGCTACATACTCATGGCTAGTCCCGTGAGCCCCATATTTACGAACCTGGTTTTCTGTATAGTACTTAGTTGGAAGAGGATAACGATAGGCTTTTTCAGGCATTGTTGTATGGAAAGAGGTATCAAATACAACAACACTGGTAATATCTGGTAACAATTCTTTAAAGGCACGGATCCCAGCAGCGTTGGCAGGATTGTGCAATGGAGCCAACAAAGAAAGTTCCTCAACCTTTTGAATGACTTCTTCATCTACAAGAGCAGACTCTTTGAAGTACTCACCACCTGCTACGACACGGTGTCCTACTCCAGTGATTTCATCGTAGGAAGCAATAATATTAAAACGAATCAAATCATCGAGAAGGATTTTAACCGCTTGTGTGTGGTTCTCAATATCTAAAACCTGTTTTTCTGCTCGACCATCGAATTTTACTGTCGAAATGGAATCTTTAAGTCCAATTCTCTCGATGAGCCCTTTTGCCAAAACTGTTTCTTCTGGCATTTGGTATAATTGCCATTTCAAACTTGAACTACCTGCATTAATTGCAATTGTTTTTCGTCATTTTTACCTCTTTAAGCGTTTTCACTCCTATTATAGCAAAATTTTGTTTAAATTTCACTTTCTTTATTCCAGTTTTGAAAACTTTCACGGAATTTCATGAGGTCTTCCTGGTCTTGCAAATCAGTCAAAGGATAGACAAACGGTTGGACCACCGCTTCTTCTTGCTTGCGTAAAACAAAGATGGTTTTTGCTAGATTGGCTGATCGAAAGAGGTTCTCTGGCAAGGTCACCATGGCCAAGACCTGAGCATGATCATGCATCCATTTTTTCAGCAGAGGACTCTGCTCGCTTGTCAAAAGATCATTCGGAGCTAGAAAAATAGCAACGCCACCTGGTTTTAAATATTTTAGCGATTGTTCAATCAATAAATGATGGGCGTAAGTGTGGCCCTGAGGGGAAGCGACCTGGTAACGACTCGCAATGGCATCATCTGGATAATAACCGACAGGTAAATCGCTGATAATCACATCACTCTCTTTCAAAACTTGTGGACGAACGGCATCACCTTGGGCAAAATTCACATCCGACTTCATCACTTCTGCCATACTAGCCGCAAGGTCAATCAAAAGATCATCCATTTCCAAGCCCAAATAATCTAAGGAACGCTGACAGTTGTTCATCAAGGTTTGGGCCAAGTTCCCTGTTCCGCTCCCCATTTCTAGCACATCTACTTGATCGGAACTAGCCAACTGATCCACTAGAAAGACCAGAAGAAATCCAATCCCATCTGGCGTAAATTGGTGATTGGCTTGTAGGGGCTCTGTTTGGGCTGCCTTCATCAAAGATACTGGAAGGAGCGACGCCACTCTTCCTTGTTTAAGTTCAAGTCCTTCAGCCGCTGGTTGTTTTCCTTCACTAGAGTCAACTCTGTTTGCCCATCCAGATAGATGGCATTCTGCTCCACTAGAGCATCATAAAAGTTGGTCTGCAAATCATTTTGGATAGTTTGGGTATTCTCTAATAGGTAGCCGTAGGCTTTCTCAATTTTTTCGAAATTCATGCTTTCCTCCATCTCTTAATCATATCAAATTTTAAGAGTTTTCGCTATGCTTTTCGACGACCTGAGACTTCTCTTCCTCTGTTATGGTCGAGTGGCCTGTAGCCGAATCTGGAGCCTGCTTCTCCTTTTCCTTTTTGTCGGTTTTTTTCTTTTCCCGAGGAGGTAGAGAAAAGGTGAAATGGTAGCTTTCCCCATCTTGTAAGTGACTCGTTACGTTGGCAAAGCCTGATTTTTCTTCCAAATCGACTCGGCCAGTTGAGAAGGTTATGGTTTTTTCTTCCCGATCCCAAGTATCAATCGCCAATTGAGCTTGTGCATAAGCCTGGATCCGGTGCTGACTAGCAAGGAGAATCCGTCTCTCTGCCACTTGTCTGTTCAGGTAAAACTGAAGCAAGAGACTAAAAACCGCCGATATAAAAAGGGCATAAAGAAGGATCCCGGCCTCAATCTGCTTCTTTTTTATCCTTTTCCACCACACGGTAGACCACCTCCCTTTCTAACCCTTCTTCAAAGCGCAGTTGAATAGACACCAGATCTCCTCTTTTTTCAATCCAGGCGGATTCAACTCCATCTATCATCGGTTGATAGCCACGGCCAGTCGCATCTGTCTTTCGGATATCTCCCCCCTTAGCCAGTCCAATGGCTATGGGTTTTTGATCCTGAACAAGATAGAGTTTGTTGTCTCTGACCTCTTCAAATTGGCTACGAGACAATTCAATATCCAGCTGGTCCTGAAAGAGTAACCATTCCTCTTGCTTGATGTGACTTTGGTACTGGAGTTCTTGACGCAAGAGGCTTGTCAATCCTTGAAACACCAATAAACCACCGCTGATGACGAGCAGGGCAACCAAGGCCTCCAATAAAGTAAAGGCTGGCAGTTTAGTTCTTTTCAACAGCAATCACAACCTTTCCTTCATGATAGACCTTTAAGGACTTGGCAGACCTCTCCACCTGGACACTGACCTGATTGATGTTCAATTGATCTTGCCTTGTCTGGATCGCCATTTTTGCGACGCGAAAAACTTCTCCTTGTCTCAACTCTTCTAAACGCTGCTGTCGCGAGTCCCCTAGCTCTCCCAGCACAAGGGTCGTGAGGACACCAAACATCGCTAGGGCGATTAGGCCTTCTAACAAGAGACTAGCGGGGAGCCGTCGATTTTTTAATTTTTCCATTCCCAATTGCCAACTGATAGGTCACCACCTCTTTCTCTGTCTGAAATTGAATCTTGGTCAAGCTTGAATTGCCTCCTGCTGGATCAAAGGTCAGTTGCTTCTCTCTGACCACTTCCACCCCTTTTGGAAGCGGTAATTCTTGATAGGGACTATGAACCCCGCCGTGGTCGATGGAAAGGAGAGCTCTCTCCTCTTTTGCAATACTCATCTTTTGTGTCTCCTGATAGACCCGTTCAAATTCCGAGAAAAACAATGTTTCTTCCACCTGCCCAAAGGCTTGATGGACTGACCCAGCTAGCAGCCAACATAGAAGACTGACGATACCTAGAGTTAGTAAGCTCTCTAGAAGGGTGAAAGCTTTAATCTGCAACCGCACGGTGATCACCTGCATTCTTCACATAGTGAGCACGGTGAGGCTTCTGCTTGTTTTTTTGAGTGATTTGTCCTTCTGCGACAAGCTTAGAAAGACTAGCTTTTTCATTCTGATGATTAAGTTCATAGAGCTCAGCCTGGCTCTCCACGACTTTGACGACTGCTCGATTTCCTGTATCTGTTACCGAATCTTTCTGCTTGGTCAAGTTCGGAACAAAGAGCAAGAGAAGAACGCTGATAATAAGCAAAACAACTAACATTTCAATCAGAGTAAAAGCTTTACCTTGAGTGTACGCAATGATTTCATAAAGGAACCTCCAAATTTTCATAAATAGGCAGCAACATGGCTGCATAGAGCAAAACAATCATAAGAGCAACAAAGACAAAGACCAGTGGTTGGACGACATTCATGGCCTTGTTCAAACGATGGAAAAAGCCTGCCCAGGTCTTGTCTGCATAGATTTCCAACTCACTACCGAGCTTGGACTTGGCCTCCCCATATTCAATCATGAGGGCCAGCTCTCGTTTAAAGAAAGGATAAGTCTGAATATGGTCAGAAAAAGACCTGCCACGAGCCAATGCCCGTTCTAAATCCTGTCCAATCTCTCGAAAGAGACGGGAACGTTGCCCCTGCATCACAGGAAAAATTTGATTCAGCTCCAACCCTTGGGCAATCATACTTCCCCATTCTCGAGCATAAAAAGCTGTCAGATAATCCTGTAGGAAGGGGCGAAGAAAAGGAAGTCTAGCCAAAGATGAAACCAGGGCCAGCCGCTTGGCACGACGGCCTAGGAAAAGGAGCATCAAAACTCCAATCGTCAACACCACACTCCCTAACAAAACATACTGGGGAAAAACACTAATCAGTCGTGTCGCCCCATTTTGACTCTCCAACTGAGGCAAGAGATAATTTTTCAGCCCCAGCATAATCAAGATCAAAAATCCCAACAAGAGCACGGGATAGGTCGCCACCTCAACTAGTTTCTTTCGAACCTGGGTCAGATTTTCCAAGTAGCTACGGATTTTTTCCAAACTTAAGGTGATATTTCCATGCTGCTCCGCCAATGCCAATTGAGTCGTTACCTGATCGGAGAAACTTAGATCAGAAAGGATGGCTGACAGGGGCTTTCCGTTGGCCAGTCCGACCTGCATCCTCTCGACAAAATTGGCTTCTACCAATTGACTGCGCCGAAGAAAGTCGATGACCTCTGATAGATGAAAGCCACTACTGTAGAGATTGTGAAAGAGCTCAATGACATGTTCTTGCTTAGCAATCGATAATTTTTTCGGCTTGCGCCTGATCCAGCTCAATATGTCCCGCTTCATAAAGCGCATCCATTTGCTGGTTCCACTTTTGACTGGAGTGGTTTTGGTAATCTTGGATGGCAAAGTCAGTGACACCTCCTCCCTTTATCAAACGCTGGTAACATATCCCTTGAAGGACAATCCGTAACTCCTCCTCACTCACCCCCAACTCCAATAGGCGTTCATAAACCCCAGGAATGCTCTTGGCATGGATGGTGGAAAAGACTGTCACACCTGTCAGACTAGCCCGAATAACTGCGCGAGCTGTCTCCGTGTCACGGATTTCTCCGATGAGGAGGAGATCTGGGCGATGACGCAAAGACAGTTTAATCAAGCTATCATAGGTCATACCAATCGCTTCATTGAGTTGCAGTTGCAGCATCTCTTCCTGCTTAATTTCTACGGGATCTTCAATTGACATGACTTGTTGCCCTGAAAATTTCTTCTTGGCCAGGGCATGCATCAGTGTCGTCTTCCCCGATCCGACTGGACCCTGCAAATAAGTAGAGCCCCCGCTTACTCACCTTCTCTTCTAGCTCTTGAAGTTGGTCGAACCAGAAACGGAGCTCCCGGTCCTCATTGTGGAGCAGGCGAATGACCAAACTCTCATATCCCCTATAGTCTCCCACAGTAGACAAACGTAAGGACAAGACCTTATCCCCTAGAGAATAGTCACAGGAGCCCAATTGACTCCGGCGCCTTTCCCCCACATTCATCCCTGCCATAAACTTAAAATGGCTGACGACCGCTACCATTTGTTCTTGTGAATAGGTCTCGATAAAGCGTCGCTCATCCCCAACCCTTAAAAAGAGCTGATAGTCTGACGATCGAGGAACAAAATAAATATCCTGAGCTTCGGCATTCGATGCCATTCGAATTATGGATTGTGCAATTTCTTGAACCATATTTCCTCCTTTCACTATATAATTCGCAAATAATTTGGCCAACTAACGCTGAATTTAGAAAAAAGAGCAAAAAAAAAGAAACTCAACTGCATATTGAATTTCTCTTCCTATAGATTATTGCTCTCGTAGTCTAGCTTACAAGAGCGATGAGCCGTGTGGGCATTCTCTTTTTCGTAGCCTGGACGGCGCTTGCTTCTCGGTATCTTCTGATCGTTTTCTAGCAAGGCGACTGAATGATATTGTTGCACGTATTCCGCACATTCTTCACACCAGCGCTGATCCTCAGGATCCCAAAAAATCGTCATTAAATCACTTCTACTTTTTAAATAATGGAGATTGCTCTCTTAAAAAGTAACCATTGGCGTTTGTAGTATTTTGAGGGCTTCATAATAGTCATCAAAACTCTGACTAGTGACAATGTCCTTCTCCCAATCTTCTAAAAAAACCACCAGGGTTCGTAATCCCCATACATTTCAATTACTTGATACATATTTCTCTCCGTCCTTTGTATCCAATATTATATATAAAATCCTTTGATAATAAAAAGAATTCTGCTTATGAAAGAAAAAAATACAGTAAATTTTCCCGAACATTTTTCTCCATTTTCTTTCAAAATATACCCCGACGAAGGAAAGCTAGGCTATTTTTTTGACACAAACAAAAAAAGAAGCCCTACTGATAATCAGTAAAAAGCTTCTTTTGGGATTAATTTTCTTCCACTACAGTTGATTCAACCATTTCAGTTGCTTCTTCTGTGACTGGAACTTCTTCGATAATTTCGACTTCATTGACTGCTTGTGGTTCCAAGTTACGGTAACGAGCCATACCTGTACCTGCAGGAATAATCTTACCAATGATAACATTTTCCTTAAGTCCAAGGAGATGGTCTTTCTTACCACGAATCGCTTTGCATCAGTGAGGACACGAGTTGTTTCCTGGAAGGAAGCCGCTGACAAGAAACTATTGGTTTCAAGAGAGGCTTTGGTGATTCCCATAAGGACAGGACGAGCCGTCGCAGGAACCCCACCAGAAATAACCACATCACGGTTGGCATCTGTAAAGTCTGTGATATCCATGAGAGTACCCATGAGAAGGTCTGTATCTCCTGGATCCATAACGCGAACCTTACGGATCATTTGACGCACCATTACCTCGATGTGTTTGTCGCCGATTTCTACCCCTTGGCTACGGTATACTTTTTGTACTTCCGCAAGGAGGTAAGTTTCAACAGACAAGACATCACGAACGGCAAGGAGACGTTTTTGGTTGGATAGATCCCTTCTGTAAGAGCCGCACCACGAGAGACTTGATCTCCCACTTCGACTTTCATGCGGGCTGTGTAAGGGACAACGTATTCTCCTCTCCAGTCGCACCACGAACAAAGACTTTCTTGGTCCGTGTAGAAGCATCTTCTTCAATAGCTGTGACTTCCCCTTTGACCTCAGTGATGACCGCTTCCCCTTTCGGATTGCGGGCTTCAAAGATTTCTTGGACACGAGGAAGACCTTGCGTGATATCGGTATTTGAGGCAACCCCACCCGTGTGGAAGGTACGCATGGTCAACTGTGTACCAGGTTCCCCGATAGATTGGGCAGCGATTGTACCAACTGCTTCACCAACTTCAACCGCATCACCAGTCGCCAAGTTGATACCATAACAGTGACGGCAGACACCATGACGAGTGTTACATGTGAAGACAGAACGGATGGTCACTGCTTCAACACCTGCATTGACGATGTCACGAGCGATATCTTCTGTAATCAAGGTATCTGGACCAACGATGACTTCTCCTGTTTCAGGATGTTTAACAGTTTTCTTGGTATAACGACCTGTCAAACGTTCTTCCAATGGTTCAATCATTTTCTTTACCATCTGTAATAGAGGTAATCAGAAGTCCACGGTCAGTTCCACAGTCATCTTCACGAATGATCACGTCTTGGGCAACGTCAACCAAACGACGAGTCAAGTAACCTGAGTCGGCTGTCTTGAGGGCCGTATCGGTCATCCCTTTACGCGCACCGTGAGTAGAGAAGAACATTTCGAGTACTGACAAACCTTCGCGGAAGTTTGAAAGGATCGGCAATTCCATGATCCGTCCGTTTGGAGCGGCCATCAAACCACGCATACCGGCAAGCTGTGAGAAGTTTGAGATGTTACCACGGGCTCCAGAGTCCATCATCATAACGATTGGGTTCTTCGGATCTTGGTTATCAATCAGACGTTTTTTTCCAATTTCTCACGGGTGCACGCCATTCAGCTGTAACCGCATTGTAGCGCTCATCATCTGTAATCATCCCTTTACGGAACTGTTTGGTGATTTGTTCTACACGTTTGTGAGATTCTTCAATGATTTCAGCCTTGTCTTCAACAACTGGAATATCGGCAATCCCCACTGTCAAACCAGCAAGGGTTGAGTGGTGGTAACCTAAGTCTTTCAAACGGTCCAAGAAAGCAGATGTTTCTGTTGTACGGAAGCGTTTGAAGATTTCCGCGATGATATTTCCAAGGTTTTTCTTCTTGAATGGAACGTTTAATTCCAATTTCTCAATCGCCGCTTTGACATCTTGACCAGACTCCAAGAAATACTTAGCTGGAACGCCTTCTGTCAAGTTGGCGTTATTTGGCTCTTGAAGATATGGAAGTTCTGCAGGCATGATATCGTTAAAGAGAATCTTACCAACAGTTGTCAAGAGAATCTTGTGTTGTTGCGCTTCTGTCCATGGCTTGTTCAAGCTATCAGTCGCAATTCCGACACGGGTATGCAAGTGAACATAGCCATTGCGAAGGGCCATGACCGCTTCATCACGGTCTTTGAAGACCATTCCTTCGCCTTCACGACCAGCTTCTTCCATAGTGAGGTAGTAGTTCCCCAATACCATATCCTGAGATGGAGTAACGACTGGTTTTCCATCTTTAGGGTTCAAGATATGCTCAGCAGCCAGCATCAAGATACGTGCTTCTGCTTGGGCTTCTTCTGAAAGTGGTACGTGGATGGCCATTTGGTCCCCGTCAAAGTCGGCATTGTAGGCTTCACAGACAAGTGGGTGCAAGCGAAGAGCTTTCCCGTCAATCAAGACAGGTTCAAAGGCTTGGATCCCCAAACGGTGAAGGGTCGGTGCGCGGTTCAAGAGAACTGGGTGTTCTTTGATGACTTCTTCCAAGATATCCCAGATACGCTCATCTCCACGTTCGACCAAACGCTTCGCTGCTTTTACGTTTTGCACGATATCACGCGCAACGATTTCACGCATCACGAATGGTTTAAAGAGCTCGATGGCCATTTCACGTGGCACACCACATTGGTACATCTTAAGAGTTGGACCAACGGCGATAACGGAACGTCCTGAGAAGTCCACCCGTTTACCGAGCAAGTTTTGACGGAAGCGTCCTTGTTTCCCTTTGAGCATGTGGCTCAATGATTTCAGTGGACGGCTACCTGGTCCTGTGATCGGACGACCACGACGACCGTTGTCGATCAAAGCATCAACGGCTTCTTGGAGCATCCGTTTTTCGTTTTGCACGATGATACCAGGGGCATTCAACTCAAGCAAACGTGCCAAACGGTTGTTCCGGTTAATCACACGACGGTAAAGGTCATTCAAGTCAGAGGCAGCAAAACGGCCCACCATCCAATTGGACCATCGGACGAAGATCTGGTGGAATAACAGGGAAGGATGTTGAGAACCATCCATTCTGGCTTTGTTGCCCAGATTTGTAGAAGGCATCTAAGACATCCAAACGGCGAACAGCCTTCACACGTTTTTTTGACCAGTTGCAGTCTTCAATTCTTCTTTCAAGACAGCAATTTCAGCTTCCAAATCCACTTGTTTCAAGAGGTCTTGGATCGCTTCTGCCCCCATCTTAGCTACAAAAGGAACCTGGTCCGTATTCACGCAAGCGTTCACGGTATTCACGTTCTGTCATGATGGACTTGTGCTCAAGCGGTGTATCTTTTGGATCGATCACCACATAAGTCGCGAAGTAGATGACTTCTTCAAGGGCACGAGGGACTCATGTCCAAGGTCAATCCCCATACGAGAAGGGATGCCTTTGAAAGTACCAGATGTGTGATACAGGTGCTTTCAATTCGATGTGTCCCATGCGTTCACGACGAACCTTGGCACGTGTTACTTCCACACCACAGCGGTCACAAACGATCCCTTTGTAACGGATCCGTTTGTATTTTCCACACGCACATTCCCAGTCTTTTTGTCGGTCCAAAGATGACTTCATCAAAGAGACCTTCACGTTCTGGTTTCAATGTACGGTAGTTGATTGTTTCAGGTTTCTTGACCTCTCCATAAGACCATGAACGGACCTTGCTTGGAGAAGCTAGGGTGATTTGCATACTTTTAAAACGATTTACATCAACCACTATTTCTTACCTTTCTTTATGTTCATTATCGATTGTATGTTCTTCTGCTTTTTGGTGAAGGAGAAGGAACTTTCCTTCACACCTTCAAGCCCTAAAAGCTTGGGATAGAGAACCTTCTCAGGTTTTTCCATCCTCTTGAACTACATATTTATATTATTCTTCTTTCCCTTCAGCTTCGAAAAGCTGCGCGAGCTTCCTTGGCTGCTTTTTCACGTGCTTTTTCTAGATCATCTACGTGGATGACATCGTCGTCTTCCCCTTCGTCAAGATCGCGAAGTTCGACTTCTTTGTCATCTTCATCTAGGACACGCATATCCAATCCAAGTGATTGCAATTCTTTCACGAGTACTCGGAAGGACTCTGGTACACCTGGTTTTGGAATTGGTTTTCCTTTGGTAATCGCTTCATAAGCTTTCAAACGTCCGTTGACATCGTCTGACTTGTAGGTCAAGATTTCTTGAAGGACATTAGACGCACCATAAGCCTCAAGGGCCCAAACTTCCATTTCCCCGAAACGTTGTCCACCAAACTGAGCTTTACCTCCGAGTGGTTGTTGGGTAACCATTGAGTATGGTCCGACAGAACGAGCGTGGAGTTTATCATCAACCATGTGGTGAAGCTTGATCATGTACATGACACCGACAGAGACACGGTTATCAAATGGCTCACCTGTACGACCATCATAAAGAATGGTCTTGGCATCGCTATCCATACCTGCTTCACGAACAGTATCCCAGAGGTCTTCTGAGCTTGCTCCGTCAAAGACTGGTGTTGCGATGTGGATGCCCAAGTTACGAGCTGCCATACCAAGGTGAAGTTCCATAACCTGACCGATATTCATACGTGATGGCACCCCAAGTGGGTTCAACATGATATCAACCGGTGTACCATCTGGAAGGTAAGGCATGTCTTCAACAGGAACAATACGGGATACAACCCCTTTGTTTCCGTGACGACCAGCCATCTTATCTCCGACGCGGATCTTGCGTTTTTGTGCGATGTAAACACGAACCAACATGTTGACACCCGATTGCAATTCATCTCCGTTTGCACGCGTAAAGATCTTGACATCACGAACGACACCATCTCCACCGTGAGGTACACGAAGAGAAGTATCACGCACTTCACGAGATTTATCTCCAAAAGATAGCGTGGAGGAGACGTTCTTCAGCAGAAAGGTCTTTTTTTCACCCTTCGGTGTCACCTTACCAACTAAGATATCGCCTTCTTTTACTTCCGCACCGATACGGATAATACCCATTTCGTCAAGGTTTCTGAGAGCATCTTCCCCAACGTTTGGAATTTCACGAGTGATTTCTTCAGGGCCTAACTTAGTGTCGCGCGTTTCTGATTCGAATTCTTCCAAGTGAACAGATGTGTAGACATCTTCTTTCACCAAGCGTTCGCTCATGATAACGGCATCCTCAAAGTTGTAACCTTCCCATGTCATGTATGCGACGATTGGGTTTTGACCAAGGGCCATTTCCCCTTTTTCCATCGATGGACCGTCTGCGATAAAGTCTCCTTTTTCAACAACGTCACCAACTTTTACAAGAGTACGTTGGTTGTATGCAGTACCTGAGTTTGAACGACGGAATTTTTTTGGATGTGGTAGACATCAAGAGATCCATCTTTCACGACGAACTTCTACCTTATCCGCATCTGCATAGCTAACTTTACCATCATGTTGCGCAATGACTGCAGCTCCTGAGTCATGAGCTGCTTGATATTCCATACCAGTACCCACGTAAGGCGCTTTTGGATCGATCAATGGCACAGCCTGACGTTGCATGTTGGCACCCATGAGGGCACGGTTGGAGTCATCGTTTTCCAAGAACGGAATACATGCTGTCGCAACGGCAACTACTTGTTTTGGAGATACATCCATGTAGTCGACTTGATCAGATGGGAACTCTTGGTTGTTACCACGGTGACGTCCCATAACGATTGGCTCAGCAAAACCACCTTTTTCGTTCAACTTAGAGTTGGACTGGGCTACGATGTACTCATCTTCTTCATCAGCTGTCAACCAAACGATTTCGTTGGTGACCACACCTTTTTCACGGTCTACTTTACGGTATGGCGTTTGGATGAAACCATACTTGTTCAAGTGTCCGTAGGATGACAAGTTGTTAATCAAACCGATGTTTGGTCCTTCAGGTGTTTCGATTGGCACATACGTCCATAGTGAGTGTAGTGCACGTCACGGACTTCGTATCCAGCACGGTCACGTGTCAAACCACCAGGCCCTAAAGCTGATAAACGACGTTTGTGAGACAACTCAGAAAGTGGATTGTGTTGGTCCATGAACTGGGACAATTGTGAAGAACCAAAGAATTCTTTTGATCGCTGCAGTCACTGGACGAATGTTGATAATTTGTTGTGGTGTTAATACTTCATTATCTTGAACAGACATGCGTTCACGAACATTACGTTCCATCCGTGAAAGTCCCAAGACGCACTTGGTTGGCAAGCAATTCACCAACGGCACGAATACGACGGTTTCCAAGGTGGTCGATATCATCCACGCTGCCAAGACCTTCAGCCAAGTTAAGGAAGTAGCTCATCTCAGCAAGGATATCAGCTGGAGTGATGGTACGAACCTTATCATCTGGATTAGCATTGCCGATGATAGTGACAACGCGGTCTGGATCCGTTGGTGCCACAACCTTGAATTTTTGAAGAACGACTGGTTCTGTCAATACTGCTGAATCATTTGGAGTGTAGACAATCTTGTTCAAATCACCGTCCAAATGTTCTGAGATGCTGTCGATGACATCGCGTGTCATCACGGTACCAGCTTCTACAAGGATTTCTCCTGTTTCAGCATCTACCAATGGTTCTGCGATCGTTTGGTTCAACAAACGGTTCTTGATATTGAGTTTCTTGTTGATCTTGTAGCGACCAACTGGGGCCAAGTCATAACGACGTGGGTCAAAGAAACGGGCTACCAACAAGCTACGTGAGCTTTCCGCTGTTTTTGGCTCACCTGGACGAAGACGCTCATAAATTTCTTTAAGAGCTTCATCTGTACGAGAATCCATTGGATTTTTGTGGATATCTTTTTCAACAGTGTTGCGAACTAATTCACTATCCCCAAAGATATCAAAAATCTCGTCATCCCCAGAGAAACCAAGGGCACGAACTAAGGTCGTAAATGGAATCTTACGCGTACGGTCGATACGAGTATAAGCAATATCTTTTGAGTCTGTTTCAAGCTCTAGCCAAGCTCCACGGTTCGGAATAACCGTTGATCCATAGCCAACCTTACCGTTCTTGTCCACCTTATCATTGAAGTAGACACCTGGTGAACGTACGAGCTGAGATACGATGATCCGCTCTCCACCATTGATGATGAAGGTTCCCATCTCAGTCATGATTGGGAAATCACCAAAGAAGACTTCTTGAGTTTTGATTTCGCCTGTTTCCTTGTTAACCAAGCGGAAGGTTACAAAGATTGGGGCAGAATAGCTCGCATCATGGATACGTGCTTCTTCCAAGGTATACTTTGGTTCTCTGATTTCATAGCCGACGAATTCCAACTCCATTGTGTCTGTGAAGTTCGAAATTGGCAATACATCTTCGAAAACTTCTTTCAAACCATGATCCAGAAAATCTTTAAATGAATCCGTTTGGATTTCAATCAAATTTGGTAAATCAAGAACTTCTTTGATTCTTGAAAAACTACGACGGGTCCGATGTTTCCCGTATTGAACGTCATGTCCTGCCAAAGTTTTAACTCCTTTTCTATACTAGGATACCAGCTAGGGGAAGGCCCTCTCTGAAAATCCGGTTTCTAGATCGCTTCTGACCACATCAGAATAGTTCTGATCCAGTCGAAACGATGTTATGAAGGGGGTGTGATCTACATCACGTGAGAAGAAATCTCCTCCGTATCATTCATCCTTTTTGGAATTTTTAGAAAGATTAAGTTTGTATGACAAATCTGTTTGTTTCTAAAAATAGGCACAAAAAGAGCAGCTAAATCGACTTTTATAAAGTTTGATTTAACTGCTGTAAGCTTCTATTTGGACAATATTTCAAATAAAGCACACGACAAATTACTTGTCCTTATTATATCGTATTTTCACAAAAAACACAAGGTTTTCTCTAGACATGAAAACGATTTTATGGTATTGTCCCTGATAATTTTTACCGGTTTTGTCCACTCGATGATGAACTGCTTGGCGTACTAGTATTGCCTGTCCGATTGCTATTGCGATTCCCATTGGAAGTCCCCGCTGAACCTCCTAGCATTCCAGCCCAAGCACTAGCATAATCATTATCTGATCCACCAATAGCAAAACGGTAGGTCGTTTGTGGAGCACCATTTTTTAGCCCAATAGCTGGTAACTGTCGCACCCGACACATCGATGTCACGACCATTGACATTGACACGACCAGGTCGTTGTCCTGTAGCTTTCAGAACAGTCGATGAAATGACACTACTATCTAGGGTGAAGCGGTCTTGCACTCCCCAAGCATTTGGATCCGCCTGGTAGATAGCATTGGCTAAATAGGCCATGTAGCTTGCGTTGTTGTTGTAACCTGTCAATGGAGCCATAGAAGCATTGTTATCGTGTCCAATCCAGCCACCTAAGGTGAGATTTGGAGTAGACAGCATGAGCCACATATCTCCATTCTCATTGGTAGTTCCGGTTTTCCCGATCCAATCGGCATTAGCAAGGGTTGGGTTGACCTGGCTGATCCGGCTCTTGAAGGTCGTTGTTGCACCGGAGCTGATGACACCTCTTAACAGATCCTGCATGATAGTCGCAGTTGCTGCTGAGTAAACTCGAGTTGGTTTTGCTTTCGTGCTGGTAAACAACTTTTCCGTTTTTGGTCCATGATTTTTTCAATCATGTAGCGTTTTTGGTAATTCCCATTATTGGCAAGGGTTTGATAACCGTTTGTATGTTGGGCAACGCTTACTTCGATCCCGCCTCCCATTGGCAGACTTTCAATGCCGTACTCAGCGATATCGTAGCCCATTTTTTCCATATAGCCAGGTACATCGACACCCTTTTCACGGAGAGTACGATAGGTCCAATAAGCTGGGATATTCCATGAGGTATTGAGGGCCTCTCGGAGGTCCATCATACCAGTTCCTCGGTTATCCACGTGCATAATTGGCTCTCCACTAGAGAAGTTGGTTGGGTAATTGGAGACGATGCTATTGCTTCCCATCAAGCCTTGGTCAATGGCGATTCCATAAGCCAGCAAGGGTTTAATGGTAGAACCTGGAGAACGCTTTGTATCAAAGGCATGGTTATTTTGATTCCCGTCAAAATTCCGTCCCCCAACAAAGCCAAGAATCGCTCCTGTTCGGTTGTCCATAAGGACATTCCCAACTTCTACCGTTCCCGTTCCATCATCCAAGATACCACCATAATTGGCAACTGCTTCTTGCATGGCATTGTAGATAGCTTTGTTGATAGTGGTTTGGACCGTATAGCCACCCTCTCTCAATTCTTTCTTCGCTAACTCTTGATAAGACTTAACCGTTGAATTGTTTTTTAGGTCGTGACTAGAAACGTTGTCTCTCTTGATTAGATACTCATACATAGCATCTTCCGCTTCACTAACAGCTTGGAAATACAAGTAGTCGTGTGGTGTCTTCTCGATGCCATTTGAAGGAAGGAAATCCTTGCTTAGATCATATTGACTATATTGGTCGTACTCTTCCTTGCTGATAGCACCCGTCCGATACATATTGTACAAGACATCCTTGGCACGATCCAAGCCTAAAGCTTGATTTTCCGGAGTCTTGAGGCTGCCATCAGAAGCGTAAGGTGAGTAGACAATTGGACTCTGTGGCAAACCAGCAATAAATGCCGCCTGTGGAACAGTCAAGTCTTTGGCAGAAACACCAAAAATCCCTTGAGCTGCAGCTTCCACTCCTGCAATATTTTGTCCCCGGTTGTTTCGACCAAATGGAGAGACATTGAGGTAGGTCGTTAAAATTTCGTCCTTATCCATTACCCGCTCAAGAGCAAGGGCATCGATAATCTCAGCAGCTTTCCGTGAGAAGGTCGGTGCATCTCCCACAACTTGTTGTTTAATCAACTGTTGGGTCAGAGTCGAACCCCCACTAGAAGAACCGACTCCAGCAACTGAACCCAAGGTGGCCCGGATTACTGCCTTTGGAACGACCCCATTATGGCTATTAAAATTCTCATCCTCTGTGGCAATAACAGCCTTTTTGACATTGTCCGAAATCGCATCCTTTTGGACAGGGATCCGAATCAAGTCACTGTCAATATCAGAAATGATGCTTCCATCTGAGTAGGAAATCTTTGAAACACTGGAAATATTTCGTACTTGTTGAACCAATTGGGTCGGATCCGGTGTCTCTGTCTCATTAAATAGGCTGGCTGCATAGCCAATCGCAATCCCTGCACCAAACAAGAGACCACCTAAAGCAAACACCAATAGCACATCCCAAAGGAGTTTTCATCGTGCGGAGAATCGTTGCTACGAAAATCTCCTAGTGACCAGCCCTCCTTGTCTTCTTTCTCATCGACTTCAACAGTCATCTTGGCAAAGAAGTCTTTTATTTTCTTCCCGCACTTTGTAAAAAATTCTCTCATTTGACTCACTCTATTTCTCCTTGTCCTTCCTATTATACCAAATGGACCTCTTTCTTTTTCAATTCCTAAAGTTGAGAACACCGTTTCCAACTGGATTTTTCGTCCTTTCATTGCTATTTCAAGTCATTATGGTAAAATGAGAGAAACCATACAGATACTGGACTGTTTTCATCGATCCGGCCAGTAGCTTAGAAAAGGAGAGAACGATGCACATTTTTGATGAGCTAAAAGAACGTGGTTTGATTTTCCAAACGACTGACGAAGATGCTTTGCGTAAAGCCCTAGAAGAAGGACAAGTATCGTATTATACTGGCTACGATCCAACTGCTGATAGTTTGCACCTTGGGCACCTTGTTGCAATCTTGACCAGTCGTCGCTTACAATTGGCAGGCCACAAACCTTATGCGCTTGTCGGTGGTGCGACCGGACTCATTGGAGACCCTTCTTTCAAAGATGCCGAGCGCAGTTTACAAACTAAGGAGACTGTAGACGGTTGGGTCACTTCTATCCAAGGGCAATTGTCACGTTTCTTAGATTTTTGAAAATGGGGAAAATAAAGGCTGTCATGGTCAATAACTACGACTGGTTTGGCAGCATTAGCTTCATTGACTTCCTTCGCGACATCGGAAAATACTTTACTGTCAACTACATGATGAGCAAGGAATCTGTGAAGAAACGTATCGAAACAGGAATTTCTTACACTGAATTTGCCTACCAAATCATGCAAGGCTACGACTTCTTTGTTCTGAACCAAGAGCACAATGTCACTTTGCAAATCGGTGGTTCTGACCAGTGGGGAAATATGACTGCTGGTACCGAATTGTTGCGTCGGAAGGCTGACAAGACTGGTCACGTCATCACTGTTCCCCTCATTACAGATGCGACTGGTAAGAAATTTGGTAAATCTGAAGGGAATGCGGTTTGGCTCAACCCTGAAAAAGACTTCTCCATACGAAATGTACCAATTCTGGATGAATGTCATGGATGCGGATGCTGTGCGCTTCTTGAAAGATCTTTCACTTTCTTGTCACTGGACGAAATCGAAGAGATCCGCAAACAGTTTGAGGCTGCTCCTCATGAACGCTTGGCTCAAAAGATCTTGGCGCGTGAAGTGGTTACCCTTGTCCACGGTGAAGAAGCTTACAAGGAAGCCCTTAATATCACGGAACAACTCTTTGCAGGAAATATCAAAAAAACCTTTCTGTCAAAGAACTCAAACAAGGACTTCGTGGTGTACCAAACTACCAAGTACAAGCGGACGAAAACCACAATATCGTAGAATTGCTCGTGTCTTCTGGCGTGGTGAATTCCAAACGCCAAGCCCGAGAAGATGTTCAAAATGGAGCTATCTACGTCAACGGCGACCGCATCCAAGACCTTGACTATGTCTTGAGCGATAGCGATAAATTAGAAAATGAATTGACCGTTATCCGTCGCGGTAAGAAAAAATACTTTGTTTTGACTTATTAAAAAGAAGACCTCTGAAGCTATGACTTTCAGAGGTTTTTTGGTACACTAGATGTATCATGACGATCAAACCAAAAATTACAACGATTTCAGACAGCCACTGCTTTTTGCCTGTTCCATCTGTCAAGAAGCCCTCGACCTGATCCAACAAAGCTTGGTCTGCACTAACCGCCACTCCTTTGACCTTGCTAAGTTTGGCTATGTGAACTTAGCCCCACAAGTGAAGGCTTCCAAGGACTATGACAAGGAAAAATTTTCAAAACCGGCAACTCGTTCTAGAGAACGGTTTTCTACGACCATATCCTCACTAGTCTATCAGAATGCTTTGTCTCCACTGGACCATCCAGCCAACATTTTTAGATATTGGTTGCGGAGAAGGCTACTATTCGCGCAGCTTACAAGAACGGTATCCAGACCATTCCTTTTACGCCTTTGATTTATCTAAGGAATCGATCCAACTGGCTGCCAAAAGCGACCAGGAATGGAAGGTCAAGTGGTTTGTCGGAGATTTAGCCCGTCTCCCTCTTTTGGACCAGAGCATGAACCTTCTCCTAGATATCTTTTCGCCAGCAAATTATCAGGAATTTAAACGGGTCCTGGCCCCAGAAGGTCGCCTTATCAAGGTCATCCCAACAGCTGCCCATCTGCAAGAGATTCGTCAGAAGGTGAAGGACCACCTGGATCAGGCCGATTATTCCAATGAGCAGATTATTCAACATTTCTCTGATCATTTTACGATTGAAAACACCATCCATTGCCAGGAAACCTTCGAACTCACACCAGCATTGCGAGAGGCTCTTCTGAGCATGACGCCTCTCCTCTTTCACGTCAATCCAGCTCAAATTGACTGGAACGATCTGACTCGGGTCACCATTTCTGCCACGATTTTGATCGGAAGAAGCAACTAAAAAACACCCTCCATTGATTATGAACTGCACCCCAAAAGTTAGACAGAAAAAATCTAACTTTTTGGGGTGTTTTTATTATGAAATTAACTTATGAAGATAAAGTTCAAATATATGAATTGAGAAAGCAAGGTCAAACCTTTAACCAACTTTCAAAAAGATTTGGTGTGGATGCTTCTGGATTAAGATATATGTTGAGGCTGATTGAACGTTACGGAATAGAAATTGTTAAAAAAGGTAAGAATTGTTACTATTCTCCAGAACTAAAAACAAGAAATGATTGATAAAGTGCTACTTGAAGGTCGTTCACGAAAAAAAGTGTATCTTTAGATTATGCTCTACCCCATCCTTCGCTGTTGAAAAAAATTGGATAGCACAATACAAGAAAAAAATGGGTATACTATTGTTGAGAAAACAAAAGGGAGAGTACCTAAAATGGGACGTAAACGTAAGAAAACTTGGGAAGAAATGACAGAACTAGAGCGACTCCAAGAGGAGAATGAACGCTTACGTACCGAGGTAGCTTACCTAAAAAAGTTAAAAGAGTTAGAAGACAGGGACGAAGCCTTACAGCGAGAAAGGCAGAGACAATTAGAGAAATGGCTTCAGGAGGATTTCGACTAGATTTACTTCTTGAAACGGCTCGTTTACCGCGGTCAACTTACTATTATCAGTTGAAACAATTGTGTGAACTAGACAGAAACAAAGAGTTTAAAGCTGAAATTCAAGCTATTTTTACTGAACACAAAGGAAATTATGGCTATCGACGCATCACTCTCGAATTGAGAAATCGTGGCTTCGTAGTGAACCATAAGAAGGTGCAGCGTCTGATGAAAGTACTTGGTTTAACGGCTCGAATTCGCCGTAAACGGAAGTATTCATCATACCAAGGAGAGATTGGCAAGAAAGCAGATAACCTTATTCAACGCCAATTTGAAGCAACCAAACCAATGCAAAAGTGCTATACGGATGTGACAGAATTTGTCATTCCAGCAAGCACCCAGAAGCTTTTATTTATCACCAGTTTTAGATGGCTTTTAACAGCGAAATTATCGCCTACAATCTTTCTACTTCACCGAACTTAGCATAAGTAAAAAAATGATGTTGGAACAAGCCTTTTACAGAGACACACTACGAGAACACTATTCTCCATAGTGATCAGGGATGGCAATACCAACATAATTTCTATCATCATTTTTTTGAGGATAAAGGGATTCAAGCATCCATGTCACGTAAAGGGAATAGCCCAGATAACGGCATGATGGAATCCTTCTTTGGCATTTTGAAATCAGAAATGTTTTATGGTTACGAGAATACATTTAAGTCGCTTAACCAATTGGAACAAGCTATTATAGACTATATTGATTATTACAACAACAAACGAATTAAGGTAAAACTAAAAGGACTTAGTCCTGTGCAATATAGGACTAAATCCTTTGGGTAAATTAATTGTCTAACTTTTTTTGGGGTCAGTACATTAAAAAAATGGAGGGTATTTTTTTATGTTTTACAGATTAGTCACTTTCCTCTACGCCGATTTGCTGACGGTAGGCTTTTGGGAGACTTGCCACACAACTTGCGGAATACTTTATAAAAGTAACCGACATTGCTGTAGCCTACCTCATAGCAAAATATCTTCAATGCTTTCCGTTGTGGATAAAAAGCAACTGTTGAGCTGCTTTGATCCGTTGTTTATTCAAGAGCTCTGCAAAGGTGGAATTGGTCTCACGTTTGATCAATTGCCCTAAATAAACAGGATTGATATAGAGATCTTTGCTGATATCCTTGAGCGACAGTTCCTTCCGATAGTCGCGTCCAATCACTTCTAAGACGGTCGCCACATTATTGTTCATCCGATATTGAGAGAAGAAACTCTCCAATTGATTCCGAACGCAGGTAACAAGATCCTCGAAAGTCGTTGTCTCATGAACGGCTTTCACAACTTCTGTCAGGTTATCACCGTGCAGGTGTTCAAATAAATGAAAGACATCCATTATGAACTGAATAAAGAGTTGCTTGGCTATCGCCACTTTTGGGGTATGGCTTCTCACGGTTTCTTCCAACCAGTTCAACTCCTCCAAAATCTGTTGGATATTTCCCTGAATGATGACACGGTAGATGGGTTCGTAGTAATTAAAGACACCATCTTCTTCCTCCAAAGGGAGATCCCCATAAAACAGACTTCGTTCAACAAGCTCTTTAAATTGTTGAAAATGTTCCTTATAAGGTGCTTGGAAACGGCGCTGTAGGAAAGCTCCTTCATCCTCATCGGAAAGATAGAGTTGAAGATTTTTTCCTAAGACCTGATAAGACGAACTGGCAAAGCCCTTCCTTTCCTTATCCACTCCAATCCAGAGTTGTTTTCTTCCTCGGATGGCTTGTTCGAACTCTTCTTCTGACCAATCTTCATGAAGGAGCCGATTGGCCGTTTCTTGGTCTGGTTTTTTTAGAGTTTGAGATAACTTTTCTAGGATATTCCCCAGCTCCACCTTATTGACAGGCTTTGACAGGTAGTCTGCCACCCGGAGGTTTAAGGCTTTTTTTACATAAGCAAAATCCTGGTAGCCCGACATAATGATATAAGCCGCATGGGGAAGAATGGACTGCATTTGATCAATCATTTCTAGACCAGTTTTTCCTGGCATATTGACATCCGTAATCACGATATCCACTGGATAATCCGCAACATAGGCCAAGGCTTGATCTGCATCCTCTGCTGTGTAAACAACCTCCATGTCCCATTTTTCAAAGGGAATCAGTTTTTTCAACCCCTCAGTAATCATATATTCATCGTCAACCAATAAGACTTTATACACGATTCTTTCCTCTTAAGTGTCCTCGATGGTAATCGTATAGAGAACACCTTTTCCTTTTTCTGATGTAATTTGAATGTGGTAACGATCCCCAAAGTAGAGAAGGAAACGCTCGTGGACATTGATAATCCCAATCGATTGTCGCCCCTTACTCTCTTCTACTTCTTCTCGTGGATCCCTATGACTCAATATTTGTTGGATCCGTTGCAGTTGGCTCGGTTCCAGTCCTCTCCCATTGTCTTGAACCCGAATTTCCACAGCTCCTCCAACATGACGGACTTTGATACTAATGACGTTGTCCTTGCGCTTGTGATCAACTCCATGAACAAAGTAATTTTCCACTAGTGGCTGAAGAGTAAACTTCGGAATAACCATCTCTTCTAGACCGGGTTCAATTTTAAAGCCATAAGCAATCGATTTTGGATAACGCACCATACAGAGATAGCTGTATTTTCTACAAAATTCCAACTCATTTTCTATGGTCGTTTCTTTCTCCTCTGAAATATTGTTTCGAAGGAGACTACTAAATTCGTAAATAATATCAGCTAATTCTTCTTGATCCTGCATAACTGCATACATGCGAATAAACTCCATGGTATTATACATAAAATGCGGATTAATCTGCGCTTGCAAGGCCTTCAAATTGGCATCTTTTTGGCTCAGTTGTAGCTGATAGATATCACGGATAGACTTGTCCATATTGTCTAACATGGTATTGGTCGTTTCTGCAACTAAAAGGAGCTCCTGCTCTTTGGTATCCACATTGATCCGTCGCTCAGAATCCCCCTGGCTGATGGCTTCCATGGTATCTACCAAATCCAAAACTTGTTTTTGGTAGTTACGGAAAATTCGTTGAAGCAAGAGATACAAGACCAAGACCAGGATTAAGGCGACCGAAATCATCCAGGTAAAACTAAACAAGGCTGTTCGAACCGTGTAAGAGGTCGGAATCCCAACCCAGATTTGATAGCCGTAAGCAGTATCTCGCACAATCCACTGGCTGTGATCTTTAGGGTTGATATCCCCTCTGTGGTAAAAAACCTTGCCCAAGGGATTATAGATTTGGACGGCAACTGGAATCGTGTCTTGAATATTGTCAACGACAGAATCCAATAGCGCTGGATTGATTTTAATATAAGCCAGTCCAATATCCTCGCCAGTCGTCACATCCGTTAAGGAGACTGGGATGGCTTGCGAGCTGGCCTTTGTACCGATCCGCTGGAACTTGTTGCCCTCCTTTTTTTATTTTTTTACTGGAGACAAACACAGTCGTATAGTCATTTAACACCAAATCAATTTGATCAATAACATCGTGTTCCAAATACAGAGTTTCAACATTACGGTGCGACGAAACTTGAATATAATTGGAGAAATAATTATCCAATCGCCAGCTTTCGTATTCAGAAGGCGTCATTGAAAAAAATACTTGTAAACTCCTTCGAGCTTGGCAGGATTTTCTACCAGACTCTTTCCCCATTGAGAAGATCTCTTATAAATATCCTCTACCTCAACAGTCAAGCGCAGGAAATCAACTGAGCAATCCGTTCTGTTTCTGCTTTCTGATTATGCCAATAGACCAAGGATACCGTCACGCCTAAGGTCGTGATGATCCCCACCATGATATAGGCATAGAACTTCAAAAGAGTCGCTAACCATATTTTTTCATAATTAAGAAACCACTTTAGAGCGAATTGTTTCATAGACTGGTTGAAAAATATCATTGACAAAGAAATGCCACAAGCCCAGTAAAACAAAAGAAGAATAAAGCCGGAACGAAATGGGTAACAACCCCTAACAGAAAGGTCCCCAAGAGAAACTTGGTCACTGCACGAATATCCAGAAAAGCACCAATGAAACTCAACTTCAAGCTATTAAGATAGGACAAGTCAAAATGGACTTGAAGCTTGAGATAGACTGCAAAAAGTCAGGGAGCCACCAATAAGAAAAATCAAATTGACCAATAAGATAAAAAAATCTGAAACAGGGACAAGTGGGGCAATTGAACCATCAGATACATACCATAAATAAGAATAGCTTCGATTAAAAATGTATAGAAAACCTGGTTGGCCCGACGGAAATTTTTCTTTATAGAGCGACCAAGCCTCAGACCAACCATATTGCTTTGTAATCAGATCCATGTTCGGCATATAGACTCATAATCGTTGCACTAGCCAGCCCCAAATCCAAATAGGATCCCTCCACAGAAGGTTAAAAGCCCAAAAAGATCCCTGTTGCCAACATGGCTAAATAGACCCTGTAAAAAAATTAATTCAATCATTCTTCCCATAATGTGTCTCCATGTTCATTTTGTTGTAGAGGGAGCGTACGACTTAGTATAGTTTCCTAGTACAACTGATGATTATACCCTATATTATAGCACATTTCCTCTGATGGTTTCGATTTCGAAAATCATCAACAGAAAAAGACTTTGAAGTGCGAAGACCTCAAAGTCTTTTGATGAGACTTAATCAAGTATTGTTAGCTTATTTCTTAGCAGACAAGGTACTCATCGTATTGTTTTTGGATTTCATCCAAGACTTTTTTTAGTGAGCACCTTCTGATTTCAATTTTTTTCAAGCATCTTAGGAATTTCAACTTCAGGATCTACTGTACCTGTATTGATGGCACTTGTGAATTGGTTCAAAAGTGTTTGTAAGGGCAGTGATTTCTGATTTCACGTTTTCAGTGTTGAAGATGAATCCAAGTGCTGGAGATTCTTTTGCAGTTTCCAAGTCTTTCTTAGATTGTGCAATTTGCTCATCGGTTACGTTTTCGTTGATGTAAAGGATCCAGTTGTTACCAGTGTTCCATCCAGACATGTGAGTGTTTCCGTTGTAGCCATCCAAGACTTTCACGCGGTTTTCTTTACCTTCAACTTTTTCCCAGTTCTTGCCTTCTGGACCATAAACAAGACCGTTCAAGAGTTCTGGGTTTGTATTCAAGAGGTTCAATACTTCCATTGCTTTTTCTTTGTTCTTAGAGTTGTTTGAGATGACAAAGTTTGCAACTTGAGTAGTGTTGTTCTTCTTGTAAAGTTGAGTGAATGGTTTGATCTCAATCTTACGGTTTGCTACACGAGTAAGCAAGCTGTTACCGTAGTCAGCAGGTCCTACTGTTTCTTCACGTACCAACCAAGTATCTTGAGAAAGGTCATATCCAGTGTCGCTTGTAGCTACGTCTTTTGGAATGTAGCCAGCTTCATAGTATTTATGAAGAGTCTTCAAGTTTTCAACATAACGTGGGATTGTATAACGGTCAACGATCTTAGTTGTGTCACCTTGCAAATCGACAACGAATGGAAGTCCATCTACTGCGATGTAATCGAAGTCATCAGAAGGTCCACCATAGCTCTTGTTCATTGCGAATGGAACAACGTTTGGATCTTTTTCTTTGATCGCTTTCAAGACTGGTTCAAGAGAAGCATAGTCTTTTACGTTTGAGATGTCGATACCATATTTTTCAAGAAGTGGTCCGTTGAAGGCAAAGTTTTGTGAAGATGCAACGTTGGCTGCAACTGGAACAGAGTAGATCTTACCGTTGACAGTATTCCCTTTGATGTAAGCAGGGTCAAGTGCTTCATAAAGCTCTTTTCCTTCTTTCTTGTACAAGTCTGTCAAATCAGCGTAAGCGCCTTTTTTTGAGCGTTGATAACATAGTTGTTTGCGAAAGCAATATCGTAGCTTTCACCAGATGAGATGATAACGTTCATCTTCTTGTCGTAGTCACCCCAACCAAGGTATTGGATGTCTAATTTAACGCCAGCTTTTTCTTCGATGATCTTGTTCGCATTTTCTAACAAGGTATCCAAGTTATCCGGTTTGTCACCGATTTGGTACATTTTGATAACTGTTTTACCGTCTTCACTCTTAGATGATTTTTTTGGTTATCACCTGTCAAGTTACCACAAGCGGCAAGAGTTGCTCCAAGTGTGAGAACACTAGCAGAAGCTAAAGCATATTTTTTTCCAATTTTTTTCATGAGAAAAAAACTCCTTTTTTTATTTTTTCTTTATTAACATTATGAAGGGTGGGTGAGAAAAGGTTCGATTACTCTTTCACACCACCGATGGTCAATCCTTTTTACAAAGTAACGTTGGAAGAATGGATAAAGGATAGCGATTGGAACTGTTGCCACCACCACCATGGCCATCCGTCCAGTTTCCTTAGGAAGGGATTGGACTGCACCAGCGATTTGGCTAGATGCACCGACGGATTTAGAGATGTAATCCATATTATTTTGGGTTTGCATCAGCAAGTATTGAAGGGGATAGAGGTTTTCACTCTTGATATAGAGGAGAGCGTTGAACCAGTCATTCCAGAAGCCGAGGGCTGTGAAGAGACTGATGGTCGCAATCCCTGGGAGAGAAAGTGGTAAACAGATCTGGAAGAAGATCCGTGTTTCACTGGCTCCATCTATCCGAGCAGACTCGAGAATGGCTTCTGGGATCGTCCGTTTGAAGAAGGTCCGCATCAAGATAATATTGAAAGGACTCAATAACATCGGTATGATGAGGGCTCCAACCGTATCTCCTAAATGAAGCAACTGAGTGGTAACGATATATCCTGGTACCATCCCTGCACTAAAGAGCATACTCAAGAGGGCAAAGACAGTAAAGAAGTTTCTATACTTAAAGGTTCTACGAGAGATCGCGTAGGCATAGGTCGTTGTAATGAAAACATTACATGCTGTCCCTACAATCGTTACAAACAAGGTAATAAAGAGGGCTTGAAGAATCTTATCCTTAAATTGAACAAGGAAAAAGATAGCCATCTGTACCGAATTTAGCAGGCCAAAATTGGAAGCCGTGAATTGCCAAACTTTGTTCATCTGTCAAGGAAATCATGACAACGAAGATGAAAGGGCAAGATACAGGATAGAGCAACCAAAGCCAACGATACTACTAAAGAAGATGTCTGCTTTCTTACTGAAGAGTGGATCCCAACATTATCAACTTTTTTTCTTTTTTTAATTTTTTTGATTTTTGCCATGGTATCCTCCTTTCTAGAAAGAGCGCTGCATTCTTATCAATCCGACGTGCTACAATATTAGAAAGTAAAACGAGAATCAATCCGACAACTGATTGGTAAAGACCAGTCGCTGCAGCCATCGCAATATCTCCTGATTTAGCAAGTCCGTTGTAGACATAGACATCAATTACGTTTGTCACACTATAAAGGGCACCTGAGTTATGTGGGATTTGGTAGAACAATCCAAAGTCAGCACGGAAGATATTTCCGATGGCAAGGATGGTCAAGACCGTAATCAAGGAAGCCAACTGAGGAATGGTAATGTGGCGGATTCGCGCCACTTAGATGCTCCATCCACTGTTGCTGCTTCGTAGAATGTTGGGATCAATCCCCATGATGGTTGCATAGTACATAACACTGCTATAACCAAAGCCTTTCCAGATTCCTAAGAAGAGGAGAAGCGCTGGCCAAATGGCAACCTCTGTATAGAAGTTGATTCCTTTCATCCCAAGTGATGTTAAGATGTGGTTAATCAAGCCTTTATCGACGTTTAAGAAAGGCATCTGTAAAAGAAGCTGATGATGACCCATGACAAGAAATAGGGGAACAACATTGATGTTTGAAACACTTTAACCAACCGTTTGGAACGCATCTCACTAAAGATAATGGCAATCCCAACAGAAACAATCAAGCCCAAGAAAATAAAGGCTAGGTTGTAAAGGACGGTATTTCTTGTAATGATATAAGCATCTTTAGAACTAAAGAGGAATTTGAAGTTATCAAATCCTACCCACTTACTCTTCATTACACTATCAATAAATCCCTCTCCGGTGATATGATAGTCTTTAAATGCGACAACGTTTCCCAAAACAGGTATGTAGAAGAATAAAATCAACCACGCTGCACCTGGTAAAACCATCAAGAAGAAGATAAAATTTTCTCTCAAGGTCTTAACAAACTTTTTCATCTGACTCCCCCCTTTGTCATTTTATTTTTGGTAACGTTTACATTTTTTATTATAAAACTCTATGAAAACTTTTTCAAACTCCTAATTATAGAAAAAAATTCTACAAATTTATGACATAGCCTTAAAAATGGAGAAAAAAAGGAGAAGAAATGCCTCCATCGGACATCTTTCTCCTCCTTCAACAGCATTTTCTTTAAAGATACCCTTTTTGAATTAGGTCGTATAAATGGTCGAAGCTGTCGCAATGGTATGCCACTGGTTAGCCGTCGTCGCTGCGAAGTCCTTGTCTCCGTAGAAATCATTAAATGGCAGGATGTCTACTTCTAGTTCGTCGATACGAGAGATTTCGCCTGCTAGGTAGTTTTTCAATGCGGCTTTCTGCGCGCTTGATGCGTTGCAAGAGTCCACCCATACGGATGTCTACTGTATCCAAGCCAAAGACCTTGTTTTCTTTCAACCATTGGTGGCTAAAGAGAGCATGGAAGTGTTCAATCTGGCTTCTGAGGTTTGGCAATTCTTCTCTAGCAATTTGTTGCAAGCTCTCTTTATCATCTGCGTGATAGGCCTCACGGATGCGTCGACCTACATCCACTTTGCTACTTAAAATAGCATTCAACTGAGCCTGAGTTTCAAAAAGATAAGCGTAGATGCCTGCTCTTTCTTTGATAGCAGCAAGAGTCTCAGCTGCCTGGGCAAAGTGCGGTTTGTCCTGTTCAGGAGTCATGTGCTTGTCAAGGATTGGACAGAGAACATCCTGATAAAAGACATAGCGATTAGGGTTGATCCCACTGAGATTGTCTGGTAGGTCTGGCAAGAGGTTGGCCAGATCCAGCTGCATAAAGTCCTCAACTGAGAGGCCAGTATTGGTCTTGAAATGGGCAGACAGACGCTCTAAGTCATTGCGGTAGCTGAGCTCTGCCCAGATTTGCAAGCTTGGCAGAATAGAGAACTGGGCTGTTTCCCCACCATTGTCCCCCCAACCCGTCACGATGACTTCCTTGATCTGGTTGGCACGACAAGCTTTGTTGGCTTCAAGAGCGATAAGACGACTGAAATGGTTGTGTGGTGTAAAACCAATCCATTTCAAGCACCACCTGCAAAGGCGATATCCTGGCTAATCTTGTGGTGATTCCGGAAGTTACGGTTGTATTTTTCTTCGCTATCCTGATAATAATCCCAGTAAACCAAGGTGACACGATCTTTGAGACGGTCAAGATAAACGCGTGTTTCCTCTGGAATTTCCACATCACGGTCGTACTGGCCGTCTGCTGACATGAGTTTGAAGAACATATCGCTCCACATCTGGCAGTGGAAACCATACTTGTCAGCAATATCCAGCACGCGCTCCAAGTGTTGGCACATGAGGAGACTACGATCAACCACACCGTTTAGGATAAGGTAGCGTCCCAAACCAACCAAGTGAGCTTCATCCATCCCGATATTGACCTTGCGAGTTTGTAGCTTTAGACAACGTCGCAAACATACCGTCAATCAGGTCGTAAACTTTTTCTTCGCCGATGAGGAGAATGTCCTCTACATCACGAAGTTGCTGAACTTCCTTGACCCCCCATTTGACAAAAGGCTGACAAGTGGGCCAAGGTCTGGATACATGGGTACAAAGGTCATATCAAACTGCTGGGCGTAGAGCTTCGATTTCCTGTAACTCTTTCAGCAGCATAAGCTCCACGGAAATAACCAAAAGTAAGGGTTGCCCCTCAATCTGATAGGTGTCCTCCATATAGAGCTCAAAGGTTGAGTAGCCCATGAGGCCAAGACCTCAATCATCAGCTTGGCAGATGCGACATTGAGCACGGCATTGCGCGAACAGTCTGCCATGTAGGCTAGATCTTCATAGGCAGCTTTTTCCTCAATCTCTACCTTGTCCCCTTCTGCTAAAGCTGTTGCGAGCACAGACAAAGGCACGGTAGAGTTGATGAGGTTTGCGGTAGGTCAGTTGATACTGCCCATTCTCACCCTCGATAGAGATAGAAGCTTGGTCAGACTGAGCGACCGCTACTTCTACATCTGGTAGAGAAATGTGATTTTTTAATACTTCGATAGCTTGGGCTTGTTTGGGACTAAGTCCTGTAAATCTTACCATTGGTTTTCCTCCTGTAACCAGTTGACAAGGGCACCGTAGAGATTGGCATCTGCCTGGTAGGTGCAGGCTTGAATGACTGGAGCGATGGTATATTCTTCATATCTTTCCACAAAAGCGTCTACTGCTTTTTGAACCCCTTTGATAAAATCTGGATTCTGACTGATAGAGCCACCTAGGCTAATCACATCTGGGTCGATCAGATACTGGATATTGAGCAGGCCTTGAGCAAGGTTACGATTCATGCGCTCAATGGCTTCTTGGCAGAGGGCATTTGCCTGCTGCAGCCTCTTGGTAAATCTTTCGTCCATCCCAGTCAGACTGACCAGATTTTTCAATGACGTAGCGCACCATACTTCCCGTGGAAGCGAGTTGTGACCAGTTGTTGAGTTTTTCTGCAGGCTCGATGGTGGTCATGTAGCCAAACTCTCCACCCAAACCATGGCGACCTCGGTGAAGCTTGCCATTGATAATCATGGCGCCACCGATCCCTGTACCAACCACGACACAGGCTGCATTTTCAATTTCAGGATGAGCTAACAGTTCACTCAGTCCAACACAGTTGGCATCATTTTCTAGATGGACAGGGAGTTGGTGATGAGCAAGAGCCTCATACCATGAAAAACCATGGATATAAGGAATGGCACTGATCCCCTCAATCACCCCTGTTTCTTGGTTAACAGCCCCTGGCACACTCATGGCAATCCCACGGTAGTCACGTTCTGACAAGCGTTGATCCAACCAAGCCGACAAATCTTCTAGAGTTTCTGGAGTTGGGTGTGCTGGCCTTATCTAAAATCTTTTCCATCCGGAGTGAGACTAGCAAACTTAATCCCAGTCCCTCCGATATCAATCGTTGCAATGGTCATTGCTTTTACCTGTAAAAAGGAGCGAGATCAGCAGTCGGTTCTTACTTTTGTCGCTCCTCCTTTCTTTTATGTTTATCTTTTTGAAATTAGATTTCTTCTTTTTGATCCATTCTGTACGGATTTCTTGCGGTGCTAATAAACCTGTATGGACCGGATACGGTTGTTCCAGAAGATCGACAACCGTTTGTTGTCCTTCTGACACGCGCACATTTTCTTGGCTCATGTTGTAATAGCGAAGGATGTAACCTTCTTCATTTTCTGCTACCTTTAAAAGGCTGTTGGACAAACCTGAGGGCATGTGTCAGTGCTGGATGCTTGAGTAAGACTACCAGTAGCTGCAACACTTCCTTCTTGTTTTTGCAACTTGAAGGCTGGTCATCGGTGTCTGCAAAGGCTTTGGCACGACGATAAGCTGAGAAAGCGCCCCTGAGCTTGATGGCATTCTACTGCATATTCAACCTCAATAGTTCCGCAAGCATTGTGCTTCTGGTGTTGGGAAATAGCCCCAGTCACCAAGTTCGCCCTGAAGCACGGAGAAGGGTTACAGCTATGGTATCGTCTCCAAAAATTTCGTATTCATGCAATCCTTTATTGGCCACTGTTACTCCCTTTGACGTCATCATACAAGCTGACGAAAGGCTTGTTGGTGTTGAGGGATTTTCAGGATTTTTCCCAAGAAGCTGCTGGTTTATTTGGCCGTGTCACAACCTCATAGATACTTTCAGAATCGTTGCTTGGACGTGTGTTGTGAGTCTTTGACCAGGAGACGGATACGGTGATCCTTAGCTGTATTGGTGAAGCGCGTCTTGAAGCGAATTTGTGGATCATCTACAAAGATGGTCATCTCCGTTTCAAGAGGGATGGTTGTCAGCTCTTCTGAGCGACTTGCCTTGCGGTTCATAAACTCGATAATGCCTCTTTGCTCCGCATCCAATTGTTCATCCGCGCTGACCGGGGATCGTCAAGTCATGCTTGAGCAAGATTTTTGGCATAGCGAGCATTGTTTTCCAAGACCTCATAAGCTGTTAACTCCGCATAGATCGGGTTCTGTTCCTTTTTGGTTGGAAGTAGATATATTCATTACCGATATCCCCACGATCTTCAAAAGCGAAGGAAATCCTCATAAGCCTCATTGGTCGTTTTATCATAGAGGGTCAAGCCATCATCGATACTAAGGGTTACAAATGGCGTATCGATCACCCCATTTTGGAACAGACCATCATGATGAGGTGCTTTGCCTTCCAAGAGCTGGAAGGTGGTCCAAGAAAGAGGCGCTAGGTGAACTGGAACCGTCACGCGCACTTGACGCGCAATATAGGGTTGGCGGAATTTATCCTTAGGCAGGGTATAGCCAAAGCTTGCTCCCCAAGTCTTCAATCTCTGCTTCTACAAGATGCCCATCTAAATCCTCTACGTGGTAGTCTGGCAAGCTCAAAGCGGCCATTTTCTTGAAGCCCTCTGTCGGATGCAATTCCTTAAATGGACAAACCGCTACATCGACAATCGTGCTGACGGTGTCCACCTTATTATGCAAGCCAGTATTGATGACCGTAAAGAGGTGCTCACTCTGTGCTTTTCTGAGTCGCTAGTTTACTCTTCCATTCGTTTCAGAAGGTTGGTCTTGACGAAGTTTCCAACTTGATTGACCTTGGCAAAACGAACTTCCATCTCACGGTGAACATCATCTACACTACATCCACAAATACTATCGTGTGGCGCATTTTGTAAGAGTGTCTTCCAGGCATAGGTCAATTGATCCTTGTGGTTATGCCCACCTGTAATGATGGTCAAAGGTTCCACCACTTGCTCGAGCAGGTTGCTGTTTTCTTGGAAGGCTTGTTTGAGGTAAATACGTGAAGAAGATGTATTAGCAAGAGTGTACCAACCATCTGTTTCCTGACTGGTCAATTCTCCCGTAACTGTTGATAATTGTTCAGGAAGCGCACTTTCCACTGCTTGCACATATTCATCAAAAGAGCTGTGAACAAAGGTCACGTCAGGGAAGAGTTCATTGGCCACGCGAATAGCTTCACTCAAGTTTCGTTGAACCGGTTGGTGGTCGCAACCGTTCATCATCAACCATTGGTTGGTCGATGCATAGTCACGAACATCTGCCAATTTTTGTTTCCAGAAAGCCAAAGCTTCATCTTTATCCACTGGAATTTCGTTCCCGTTACTGTACCAGTTGGCAAAGAGGATACCCAAGCACGGCTACCATCCGCCCCTTGCCAGTACATTTCAGAAAAATTGAGAGGTGAAACTGCTCATCTTCGAGGACTTGGTTGTCAAATCCGATTGGTTTGACACCACGCCCAAAAGGCTGCTACGTGAATGCCCTGATTTTTTTGAAGAATTTGAGGAGCTTGCCCCATATTTCCAAAGGTATCTGGGAAGTAACCAATCTGAGTTGATTTGCCCCATTTAGCACATTCAGCTTGTCCAATCAAGGTATTACGGACATTAGCTTCACTGGAGATTAAGTAATCATCCTGCAAGATGTAGAAAGGTCCAATCTTGAGTTTTCCTTCGTCAATATAACGCTGCACCTTGTCACGGTTTTTCAGGGCGAATTTCTAAATAGTCATCGAGGACAATGGTTTGTCCATCCAAATGGAAACTCTTGAATTCAGAGTCATTTTCAAAGAGATCAAAGAGATTGTCAAAGAGTTCCACCAATTGCATCCGGTGACTTTCAAAAGGTAGATACCACTCACGATCCCAGTGGCTGTGAGAGATAATATGTACAACAACATTTTCCATGAGTAAAACCTCATTCTAACTTAAATTTTTTTAATGTTTTAAATATAAACTTGTGATTCTAACAAGAATCAGTGAAGCTAAAGCGTGCTCCTTATACTCAATGAAAATCAAAGAGCAAACTAGGAAGCTAGCCGCAGGTTGCTCAAAGCACTGCTTTGAGGTTGTAGATAGAACTGACGAAGTCAGTAACATATATACGGCAAGGCGAAGCTGACGTGGTTTGAATTTGATTTTTGAAGAGTATTAGCGAATATCCAAGTAATCCAAGACCAATTCACAGAACATCATGTTGGCCCAAGAGAACCATTCACGCGAATATTTGGTTGGATCATCCACGTGGAAACTTTCGTGCATGACACCTGTTCCACCATCGCAGGCAACCAACTGATCCAGCAAGAATTTCTTCTCAGCTTTATCTGTCGTTGTCAATCCTTGGATGGACAGGGCAATCGGCCAGATATAGCGATAGAAGGTATGAGAACTTCCGAGTCCCACTTGCGTACTTTCCCTTCATAGAAGTAAGGATTTTCAGAGCTCAAAATAGTCCGACGAGTAGCTTGGTAGACCTCATCGTCAATCGCGCAGTAGCCCAGATAAGGAGCAGCCAACAAGCTTGGCACGTTCGGATCGTCCATGATGCTAGCATTTCCTAAACCGTCTACCTCAAAGGCATAAATTTTCTCGCCCTTACTATTTGTAGTGTAGGCGTAATTTTCGATTCCTTCTTGAATCTCAGCCTGCAGGCGTTTTGCATCTGCAATGATACTCTCACTATCAGCTAGATTCAATGCTGCAAAGATTTCTTGTACATAGCCCAAGACAACCACTGCAAACATATTGGACGGAATCAAATAGCTATACTGACAGCAATCATCACTTGGACGGAAAGGCTGACCAGGTCATCCCTGTCACAGCAAAGTCTGGCCCAAAGCCGTCATTTACCAAGGTATCTTCCTTACGATCGGTATCACGGACGAAACGGTATGGTGAGTTATTGTGGTCTTGCTCCACTGTCCAGAGATGAAGGATTTCCTTGGTCGCTGTGACAAAGGTTTCATCAAATTGGCTAGTCTCACCAGTTTCCTTCCACAGAAGGTAAGCCAATTGCAAAGGGTAGCAAAGCGAGTCCACTTCATACTTACGTTCCCAAATCCAGCCATTCAAATCGGTGTGGTCAGTCTCGTGGTGGCCTTTCCAGTTCTCCTCAATATTAAAAGAGTTAGCATAGGGATCCTTGAGGATCAAGGTCATCTGGCGCTTGACCAAACCAGCAATGGTCTGGCGCAAACGAGGGTCTCTTTTTGCCACATGGAGGTAGGGTCTCAGTTGAGCAGTTGAGTCACGAAACCACATAGCTGGGAATGTCCCCTGTCAACACAAAAGGTTGACCCATCTTCTAAAAATTTCAACTGTATTATCTAAAGTATCTGTGTAGCAACGCTCAAAGACATCCACCCACTCCGGGTACTCCTTGGCACGTTCTGCTACTTGGTCCAGCCATTCTCTGACGATTTCTTTTGAATAAGTCATTCCTTTTCCTCACACGTATCGATTCTTTCCTATTCAGTATAAAAAGATTTCAGATGGGAAATACATACGCAAATTATAGCCCTTTTTCTACAAACTTTTCTAGTTTTGAAAAAGACTTTCCCATTTGAGGGGCTTCTGCTAAAATAAAGAAAGAAAAGGGCTTGAAGGCCCTAGTATGACACAGGAGGTCCCGCATGAAGACCGATATTGCTCACATTGATACCCGCTTAGGAACAGACAATCACTCAGCTTATTCTAACGGCAACACCCTTCCTTACACAGGAGTTCCTTTTGGGATGAATTATTTCCTTCCACAGACGACACATGAACAGGGATGCTTGGTTTTTTTCAACTCCCAACCTTCCCTATCTTTCAAGGTATTCGCTTGACCCATCAGCCTAGCCCTTGGATTGGAGATTTTTTTCCTGGTGTCTCCTCACCCCACTGACAGACATTCCGACTCAAGAAGACCTCTATTTCAGACAGAGCAGTTACCGGGTCCAGAAGCTGTCTTTCAGCCCCATTATTTAGCCCTCACCTCAGAGCGCTATCAAATCCACACAGAGCTGACACCCAGCCTCTACAGGTCCATTCTCCGCTTTAGAGGGCCGTCTGCACTTTCACTGGCCATTCATTGCCCCAATGGACTAGCTGAAGTAGAATTCGGAGAAACGAATCTACATTTTCACATCCTAGACCAAAATCATACCGACCAACAAACCTATCCTTTCTATCTTCATGTCGAATTTGACCAAGCCATCACTCGCACTCACTGGCTAGGACAGGATTTGATCCTAGAATTTGACAGCCCTACCCTAGAAGCTCGATTAGGCACTTCCTTTATCAACCCTGAGTTGGCCGAATCTCACCTTCCTACAGCTAGCTTTGAAGAGATGAAAGAAAAAGCGAGCCGCAAATGGCAAGAGCTAATGGACCGATTTGAAATTTTAGATACGGGCGGAGAGGATCGAACATTTTTCGATCACTGTCTCTACCGTAGTCTGCTCTTTCCTCAGACTTGTTATGAAGTAACCCCTGAGGGGAAAGCAGTCCATCGCGATTTCGCCCACAACCGCATTCAAGAAGGAAAATACTTCACGAGTTTGGGCTTCTGGGATCTCTTTCGGACCACCTTTCCTCTCTATAGCCTAGTCTATCCCGAGCTTTACCAGGAATTTCTCGAAGGCTTCCTCAGCCATTACCGAGATACCGGTTTCCTCCCTAAATGGCTAGCGCCGGACGAAAGAGGCATGATGCCTGGAACCCTCATTGATGGGGTCATTGCCGATGCCATTCAAAAAGGCCTAGCTCCCGACCTCCACACGGAGCTTTTTGAAGCCATGCTAGATACAGCTAGGAAGGAAGACCCAAATGGTCATTACGGTCGACGAGGAGCTAAAGAATACAAGGAATTAGGCTATCTATCCACTGACTATCACGAAAGCGTGAGTCACACCATTGACTTCTCCTATAGCGATTTTTGTATCGCCCAAACTGCCCAGCTACTTGGCAAGGAAGAGTTGGCCAAAGAATATGCCCAGTCTAGTCTTTCCTATCGAACCCTCTTTGATCCAGAAACAGGTTATATCCGGGCCAAAGATAAGAAGGGCCATTTCAGACCAGACTTCTCGCCCCATCAGTTGGGGACGCGACTATGCAGAGTGCTCTGCCATTCAGGCAACCTTAGGCGCCCTTCACGACATCGAGGGCCTCAAGCAACTCTTTGGTGGAGAAGGAGGATTTCACCCACTACTTAACTCGACTAGCCACTCAAGCACCGCATTATGAAGTGACGGGCTATGGCTACGAAATTCATGAAATGAGTGAGATGGCCCAAGCTCCTTTTGGACAAATTGCCATTTCAAACCAACCGAGTTTTCACATCCCCTATCTCTTCCGCTATAGCCAACACCCGGAATACACTAGCATCCTGATCCAGGCCCTTCGCAAGGAAGCCTTCCAGCCAAGCTTCAAAGCCTATCCAGGAGATGAAGATAATGGCAGCCTATCCTCCTGGTATATCTGGTCGGTTTTGGGACTCTATCCGACTTGTCCAGGCAAGCCAGTCTATGACCTAGGGATTCCCCTCTTCAAACACTTGCGCCTCTTTCTCCCTCAAGAGAAAAAATGGCTGCATATCCATAGCACAGCTCACACAGCCCAGCACACTTTCTTCAAGATGCTTCTCTTGATGGAAAAAAAGGATCGACAGAGTGAGCCACCAAGAGCTCTTGAAAGCGGAGAAGCTAGACTTCCACCTTTCTTGGCTCCCTAAAATCTAAAAAAGAATGAAGAGTAGGACACTCTTCATTCTTTTTCATCACATATACTAGCTAATTCCCAACCTTATAGAGGAAAGAACCTTGTTCCGTAAAACTGTACATCCCAGTTCCGGTCCAGAGACGGTCCTTGCTAACATCAGAATCATCATGGAAGATGACTTCTCCATTTTCGTCCGTTTGGTCATCAATCGTAAGCCCGGCAGGGATGAATTCCATCAAAAATCCTCCTGTAACTCCTCCGTAGACTCCTCCTGAAACAGTTCCATAATCCGTCAAGGAAAGACCATAAGACTCATATTCGTTAGAGACCAAACCATTTTTGATCAAAGACGAGTTTATTCCCCTTATCATCTTGCCAGACACCAGCTACACTACTATAATCCCCTTGAGCGATTGCTTCAATATCCATCTTTGTTTTTCTCTTTCTTATCACTCGAACTCTCAGCTTTCTTTGTTTCACTAGTAGCTGAGCTATCCTTCGATTGACGAACTGTACTTTCTTTACTTTTCAGATCCTGTCTCCTGCTTTTTATCACCACAGGCTCCAAGGAAAAAAACAGTAGAGCAGAAAGCAACAATAGCAAACGATACTTTTTTCATCATGAATCTCCCCATATTCAATCTATTCTATAAGCCTAATTTTTATCCTTTTTTTCTAGCAATTTGACAAGTTTCTGTTACTATCAAAAAAAGGAACCAACTGGTTCCTTCTCTAATTGATTAATGGGCCAACATTTCCTGCGCAATTTCGAATCCGGATAGGTCACTTGGGTAGTAAGTAGGCCAATTTTCCAATTCCTTATAAAGAGCCTCTTGACTTTCCCCACCGAAGAAAATGTGGAAGTGAGCTGCCTTATTAGGAGCAATTTGGTGGTCACTGAATTGAACATACTTGAATTCACCCGCATTTGGATCAGTTGCTTCAAAGAGATAACGCACTCCACGATTCCCTTTTTGTATAGGTTAGTGTATGCTTCCCAGCATAGCGGTATTCGAACTTCTTCTCTTCCCCATTCTTATAGAAGGTCATGGTTTTGTCTGTAATGACAATCCGGTCGACATCTGTTTTATAACCTGTGGTGTAGTAGTCTTTATACTCTTCAGCTGTTTTGGACTTGGTTAATTTAGCTTTGTAGTCAAAGACTTGATCCAAGGTTCCATCTTTTTAGATAAGGATACACAGACTGCCAGTCTCCCTACATAGTCTGAAAAGAGTTCGGTCCTTAATAGCACTGTCTTCAAAGTAGCCATTGGCTACTGTTTTGGTGTCTTCTTCCTCTTCTGGAGCGATTTCTTTTCCGGCTTGAGTCGTTGTTAACTCCAAAGATTTGAGGTTGGCTCCCATGATAGAGATGTAGTCTTCCCCGTCTTTCATCTGCTCATCTGTCAAGCTCTCTAATGGATTCAAAACAGCTAGATCCACACCGGTTTCAGCAGATAAGGTTTTCGATAAGGATTTAGAAGCATTTTCTTCAAAGTAGATGACCTTGATGTCGTTCTTCTTGATATACTCTGTCAATTCACTCAAACGAGTCGCAGACGGTTCACTATCTGGTGACAAACCTGAAATAGAGACTTGATTCAAGCCATAGTCCAGGGCCAAATAACGGAAAGCTGCGTGTTGAGTGACAAAAGTTTTTTTCTGTTTTCGCTGCAGATAAGCTCTTCGTATAACTGTCATCCAATTTTTTTCAATTTGGCAATATAGGCATCCGCATTTGCTGTAAAGCTAGCCTTTTTTTATCTGGGTACTGTTTCACCAGTTGATCACGAATCGTTTCCACCATTTTAATGGCTCTCTGTGGAGAAAGCCAGACATGGGGATCGTACTCATGATGGTGTTCTTCCCCTCCCTCATGGTCATGCTCTTCTTCACCACCTGGTAAAAGAAGCATATTTTCAGTCGCTTTGACAACCTTTGTTTTCTTGCCATCCATTGATTTCAACAACTGAGGCACCCAAGTTTCCATGTTCTCGTTCTCATAGACAAAGACATCTGACTCTTGGATTTTTGCGCGACCCTTGGCAGACAATTCAAAATCATGGGGTTCCGAACCAGAGCCAATCAAGAGCTCTACATCTCCCTCGTCTCCAACGACTTGCTTAGTAAATTCATAGACAGGATAGAAAGTCGTCATGACTTTCAATTTCCCTGACTGATTTTGACCACCACTACAAGCTACTAAAAGAAGACTACAAAAGGCTAACACGAGCCATACAAGTTTTTTCATAAGATCACCTATTTTCTAAATTTAACAAAAAGATTTGAGAGCAAAAAGAAGGATACAAATAAGAGGGTAATGGTCGCACTAACCGGTGTATCCGGATAATAAGAAAGAATGAGACCACTGACCATCCCCACAAAACCAATGACCACTGCCAGAAGCATAACCGAACGGAAGGTCTTTCCTAGCTTTAAAGCAATACTAGCTGGCAAGACCATGATGGTAGATACCAACAAGGAACCCGCAGCCGGGATCATCAAGGCGATAGCCACCCCTGTCACAATATTAAACAAGATAGACATGAGACGCACGGGTAAACCATCTACATAAGCTGTATCCTCGTCAAACGTAAGAATATACATGGGACGAATAAAGAGTATCGTTAAAACTAGGACAATGGCTGCAATGATAAACAAAGCAAGCACTTGCTCATCCGTAATGGTCAAGGTAGAGCCAAATAGGTACTGATCCAAACTCATGGAACTTTTACCGCCACCCTTCATGATCACCAAAGCCAAGGCCAAGCCGGTCGACATGAGAATCGCTGTCCCAATTTCCATAAAATCTTTATAGACTGTGCGTAAGTACTCTAGAAATACAGCCGCTATGATCACCACAATAACTGTAGAGATAGTCGGAGAGAATCCAAGGAAGAGACCAAAGCAACCCCTGATAGAGAAACGTGACTCAGCGTATCACTCATCAAGCTCTGACGACGTAAAATCAAAAATACACCTAAGATAGGAGAGAAGAGACTCATAGCAACCATCGCCAACAAGGCCCGTTGCATAAAATCATACTGAAAGAGACTAAGCACGGTCCTCACCTCCATCTTTCTCATGAACATTAAAGCAACGCCATGGAGAGTTTTGTTTTCTCACCAGGTGAATATTACGATCCGCGTAATGACTCACCTCTTCAGGATCATGCGTAATCATCAAAACAGCCTTCCCATGGTGATGGGCGCTGTGGTGCATCAATTCATAAAATTCATCCTTACTACCAGCATCCATACCAGTAGTCGGTTCATCCAACACAAAAATATCTGGATCTGACGCAAACATTCTTGCAATGACAGCCCGTTGCTTCTGACCACCTGATAGAGCCCCTAAAGGTTTATCTCGATGCTCTAACATTCCAACAGCCGTTAAACTAACTAAAATATGTTCCTCATCATGATGATTCAAGCGACGAAACCATCCTTTGCGAGGATAACGACCTGATTTAACAAACTCATAAACAGAACTGGGAAAACCTGCATTGAAGCTAGCAATCTGTTGCGGAAGATAGGCAATACGTAATTTCTTTCCAGCTACATTCTCCTTGGAAATTTCAACAGTACCCATCTTAGGTTTCAAAATACCAAGACTTGCCTTAATCAAAGTAGATTTGGCTGCACCATTCTCACCAGTCAGCGTCACAAATTCACCACTATCCAAGTAGTAATTAACTCCTTCAAGAACAGGCTCACGATCATAATAAAAAGAAAGATCTTTAACAGTAATATAACGCATTAACGAAGATCCTCCAATAAGCGCGATAAAAATTTAGAAATAACCATTTGTTCTTCTTGAGAGAATTCACTCAAAACTTGATTATACACAGCCAAAGTATGATCATGATGATGAGAATGCTCTTCAGCAACCGGACGTCCTAAATCTGTTAACCGGTACAAAACGATCCGAGCGTCTTTATCATCTTTCAAAGCTTCAAGCATCCCAAAAGAAAGTAATTGTTTAACAGCCTTAGTAACAGCAGCTTGACTAACATTCAGCAATTTAGCAAGCTCAGAATTAGAATAATTATTCTTTGATAATAACATTAAAAATGTGTTCTTGCGTATTGGTTAACGAAAAAAACCACTAGTACAAGAACCTATCAATACTTCATGCTGATTCTCAGAAATAAGTAAGATAGAATTCAAAAAAACTCATCTATCTGATTAGCAACCTTCATAGGAACTTCCTTTCTATTAACCAGTAAATACTTTACCGGTTAATTATAACACAGTAAAGGAAAATAGTCAAAGTGTTTTTCAGAAAACAATAAAAACAATTTTTTTAGTAACTAATAGGTAACTCAACGTTAAAAAAAATTAAAAGAATAAAAGAAAAAGACAAGGTCCGAAAAACCTTGTCTTTAAT